>Ga0209728_1000140_pt1 | contig 66331 bp, 97 predicted proteins | sample RifGroD1_FD_183997 | JGI IMG/M metagenome (GOLD analysis project Ga0209728, IMG submission 183997) | Groundwater microbial communities from Rifle, Colorado, USA - Groundwater D1 (SPAdes) (version 2) | ecosystem: Environmental > Aquatic > Deep subsurface > Groundwater | place: Rifle, Colorado... | reverse complement strand
CCCATTTACAACATACGGAAAAAATTTTGAAAACCTCTGGAGGTATTCCGTTTTATGTCGAAAGGTGATGTCTATCAAAAAGAACTGGCGAAGTTGACCAATATATTCGCTGAGGTAGAGGAATCGAAGGCAAAGCTTGTCGAGGGGTTGATTCAAGACGCCGCATTCCTCTTGGCCGAAAACCACTTCCTAAGGCAATCAATCGAAGTAACCGGTATGGTTAAAATCCATCCTCTGCATCCGGATATACAGAAACCGATCGAAACGGCGAAGCAATATCTTAAAAACGTAAATTCATACTCTGTGATTATAAAAACACTGAACGGCGTGCTAATGAAGAATACGGTCGAGGGCGACGATGCGTTTGATGAGTTTATGAAGAAAATGAAGGGGGAGTGAGTTAAATGGATATCAAGATTGACAACATAATAAGAACGGCTATTTTGGTAAATGGAGATACTTTGTTCGTAAAATTAGCCTGCCTTATGCGACTCGAAGACATTAAAAAACTACAGAGCCGACTACAGGAGCAAACTGAAAAAATCAAAGTGATAGTTCTTCCTAACGCTGCAGAATTTGACGGTGTAAGAACTAAGGATACGAAGTACGAATGCTTTGATTGCGGAGGAATTGAAATAGTCCCCGAAAATGATCATCGAAAAGATGGCAGAAGTTGTGAATGTTGCGGTGGCCGCGTCATCCCATCTGGACATCATATAAAGAAAATAGGGGGGTAGTAATTATGCTTGAACGCTTTAACGAATCCTATGATAGATTTATAGATTCAAAAACGGGATGTGTACTTGGCTGGTTATGGTTTACGACCTTAATTTTTGCACTTATCGTTGGTTCCGTTAATTCATTTGGATAATCCTATGCCTAACTTCATAAATGGAAAACACTCTTATCTTCTCGAATACTATAACAAAATTAAATCAGGCGAAATCATTGCAGGCCAAGAGCTCATCATTGAACTGGAAAACTTAGTCGAAGATCTGAGTAATCCTGCCTATATCTACGACACAGAAGACGCAGATTTCCGGATAGAATTCGTTGAAACTTTTTGTAAACACACGAAATCTCCGTTCTTCGGTAAGAAATTCATGCTTGAGTTGTGGGAAAAAGCATTTATTGAAGCCTTTTACTCCTTCAAGTGGAGCGATGAAGGGTATCGTGATTACTACGAAGAGGATCCACCACAACACGGCTTAAGAAGATTCAAGAAAGCAATACTTCTGATCAGTCGTAAGAATGGCAAGAGCACATTATGTGCTGCGCTAACCTTAACCGAGTTAATGTGTGGCACTGGTGGAAACGACATCGTATGTTCATCCAATGATGACGCTCAGGCATCCATCATTTTCGAAGAAGTGAATTCTATGCGTGAACAATTCGACCCTAAGGATAAGCGCACGCACAAGAATATCAAGGGAATATTTAATCTTAAGAATAAGAGCAAGGTTTTCAAGATATCCGACCGTACCAGAAATAAAGAGGGCCGCAATATTGACGGAGCTATATTGGACGAAAGCAATGAGATGAAAACCAATGTGATTGCTAAGTCCATCGAACAATCACAGTCCACAAAGGACGAGCCGTGGTTCATTAATATCACGACCGAAGGCTTTGTCAATGATGGGTACTTGGACAAAGAATTAATATACGCTCGGTCAGTCCTGAATAAGGAAATTGAAGACTCGACACTATTGGTTTGGCTTTATACGCAAGATAATGAAAATGAGATTTGGCAAAACCCTACAAGTTGGAGTAAATCAAATCCCAGTTTGGGTACGATTAAGAAAAAGAAGTACATTAAGGATCAGATCCGCAAGGCACAGCACGATAAAGCCGAGCGGATATTCATGTTGGCCAAGGACTTTAATATAAAACAAAATAATGCTGAAGCGTGGTTATCTACGGAGGACATTGAGAGCCAAGAAGTATTCGATGTCGAGGAATTCCGTGGCTGCTTCGCGATAGGAGCTGTTGATCTATCGAAGTCTGGGGACTTGGCTAGTGCGCGTGTTATGTTCATGAAACCAGGAAGCAGTAAGAAGTATTTCTACCAGCAATATTTTATACCGGAATCAAAACTAGATGATTTATCGGGCGAGGATTTGTCGAAGTACAAGGAATGGATTAGGCAAGGGTTTATTACTATCACCCCGGGAAATGAAAACGATTTTAGTCTTGTAACGGCTTGGTTTGTAATGCTGTTTAAGGATTATAATATCAAGCTTTATAAAGTCGGGTACGACAAATGGTCCTCTATCTACTGGGTAAAGGAAATGGAGGGCTATGGTTTTGAATGCGTTAAAGTAGAGCAGATTTGGGGGAGCATGTCTGAGCCAATGAAACTTGTCGAGAAGGATCTACAGGGTAACTTGATAAACTACGGTAGCAATCCTATTGATAAGACTTGCCTTGAAAATACAGCACTGGCCATAAACAATAAACTCGAGATGATGCCTGTTAAGGTCCAGTCTAAAGAGGATAAGAAGATTGACGGAGCCGTGACGATCATAATTGCCTACAGGATTTATATTGATAACAGACCGGAGTTTCTTGAGCTCGTTAAAAGAGCCGCATAAATCAAAAGATGAATGGTGGTGATAATTAATTGGGATTCTCGGATTTCGTAAAAAACATGTTTGCATCGAAGGAAACCAGAAGGCAAATGCAATATGCAAAATTCCTTGACGGTAATCTAGCTATCTTCACACAGTTTGGGCAAAACATATACGCCTCAGACGTCGTCCAAAACTGCGTCGATGTAATCGCGACCGAGATTAGCAAGCTCATGCCTCGGCACATCCGAACCGACAAAAACGGAATGCAAACAACCGTCAACAGCAGTCTTAACAGGCTGTTTAAATTTGCTCCGAATGAGCTCATGACAACCAAGGATTTCCTTGAAAAGATAATCTGGCTTTTGGAGTTGAATTGTAACGCCTTTATTTACCCCGTCTATGAAACAAAATACGACGAGCTAGGCAAGCCATATATAAACTACACCGCGTTTTATCCGTTGGACCCGAGGCGCGTCGACTTCATCCAAGACTCAACCGGAAAGTTATTTGTGGACCTGCATTTCGAGAGTGGGGATAACTTTATACTGGCCTACTCGGATGTGATCCACCTTCGCAAGAAGTTCAGCGTCAATTCCATCATGGGTGGCGGAAGAAACGGGCAGCCGGACAACGCTGCACTCCTGAAAGTGCTGGAGATTAATGACACGGTCTTACAAGGGATAGGTAAAGCAATTAAAACAACCCTCTCTGTCCGAGGTATCTTAAAAATAAATACCATGCTTGACGATGATAAGCAGAAAGCCGAGCGGAGTAGCTTCGAGGCTAAGATCGCAAGCGGCATAACGGGCATCTTGCCCATGGATCTCAAGGGAGATTATACCCCAATTACTGTTGATCCTAAGCTTATTGATAAAGATACGATGGTATTCCTTCGGGATAAGGTTTTGGACTTCATTGGAGTCTCGTACCCAATCATAAGTGGTGATTTTACAGATGAGCAGTACCAAGCATTTTATGAGCGGAAGCTGGAACCGATCCTTATAAGTCTTGGACAAGCTTTTTCAAAGACGCTATTCACACAGCGCGAACTTGATGTTGGAAACGAAATAGTCTTTTATCAACGCGACATGATGTACTTAAGTACAAAATCTAAGATCGAGTTACTGAAGACTGCAGGAGAGCAAGGGCTCTTACAGGATAACCAAAAACTCGCGTTGCTGGGATACCCGCCAATTGACGGAGGCGAACGTATTACACAGTCGTTGAATTATATCGACAAGGCGATAATCACCATGTACCAGTTAAATCAGTCGCAATCGAAATCAGAAAACAAGGAGGTTTAAATAGGAATGAGCAAAGAGAAACCAGAACAAAGGGATGACAAACTCAACAGGTATTTTGAGGTGCAGGAAATCAGAGCCGTTGAGCCTACAGCTGATGAGCCAGGAGCAATTATCGAAGGCTTTGCAATACCTTACGAGGTTGAAACTAACGTAGGAAACTGGTTTATCGAAGTTATCAAGCGTGGAGCACTCGATGGGGCAGACCTAAAGGATGTACCTTTCTTTATCCACCATAATGGCAGAGCTATTCCACTAGCAAGGAGCAGAAATAACAACGCTAACTCCACAATGCAACTCATTGTGGATGAGAGAGGTTTGAGCTTCCGAGCTAAACTTGATGTGGATAATAACGCAGAAGCAAAAGCTTTGTATTCCGCTATCAAAAGGGGAGACATTTCAGGAATGAGCTTTTCCTTCATGATCAAGGAAGAAAAGTGGCTCAACCTAGACAGTAACTTGCCAACAAGGGAAATCATTAAGTTCAAAAAGATATACGAACTCTCGGCGTTATGGTCTCCACAATATGATGAGACTAACATAATGGCAGCCCGTGACGAAGCACTGGATAGTGTGGATAAAGCAGCATTGGATAATGCTCGGTCGAAGGTGGATACCTCTAAAAACGGGCAGGAACTTGAACTGGAAAAGCTGAAAAATCAAAACAGAATGAAAGGGTTAAGGTGAGATATATGAAAAAGAAACTATTAGCCATGCTGGCTGCTAAAGAGGCGAGAAAAGCTGAGCTAAACACAAGGAGCAATGCCTCAACTGATGTCGCTGAGGTTCGTTCCATCGGATTAGAGATGGATACACTGAACGCTGAAATTGCCGAATTCCGTAGCATGATTGACGCGATGCCTGATGATGCCGCACCTGGTACAGGAACACCACCCGAAGGCGAATTCCGCAGCGAACCTAAGCCTGGAACAACTGGCGTATCCGGCGCACCTGCACCGACTGGAGAACAACGCAGCGCACCAGTCGGAACACTCAATATTCTTGGTACCTACGGAGTTTCCGGCGGGCAATCACAAGAAGGTCCCGAGAAAAGAGATAAAGAATCCGCCGAACTAGCAGAAAAACGCGGCAAGGACTTAAAGGAAATGCGCTCAGTGACTGTGGGGGCTTCCAGTATAGCTATACAGGCACACCAGGCTACTGATATCAAAACCACCTTTAACGAAGTATCGAGCATTATTGACCGTGTTAACCAAAAGCCGTTGCCTGGAGGAGAATCCTTTAGGCAACCATACGAAACTGGTGTCGCTGAAGGTGACTATGCCGCTGAAGGTAGCGACTTTGCTGATGCGGACCAGACCTTTGGTTACGCAGATATGACGAAGGCTAAGATAACCGCGTATAGCGAAGATTCTGAGGAGGTAACGCGGCTAGCTGCAGCTGATTACGATGCCGTCATTATGAGATCAGTGCCTAAGTCGGTCCGCAAGAAGATCACTAAGGAAATATTAGTAGGGACCGGTGCCGCCAACCATCTAGCGGGTATCTTCTCAACGGCAGCAACGGCAATCAATATAGCAACTGACGTTTCTATCGCGGCGATTGATGAGACTACATTGGATGAAATTCTCTATTCTTTTGGCGGGGATGAAGATGTCGAGGATGTAGCCGTACTGGTGCTAAATAAGTTAGACCTAAAAGCTTTCGCTACCTTACGAGATGCTGATGGGAAAAAGATATACACCATAGTAAACAGGGGCAACACCGGAACTATTGACAATGTACCTTTTGTTATCAATAGCGCATGCAAGGCGGTAACTGCAGCAACAAGCAATTCTGGCGATTACGCTATGGCTTATGGTCCTCTTTCAAACTACACCTTAGCTGTTTTCTCGGATTTGGAAGTACAGCGGTCTACGGATTACAAGTTCAAACAAGGCATGATCGCTCATCGTGGATCAATCTTCTGTGGCGGCAATGTGACTGCAAAGAACGGGTTCCTTCGCGTCAAAAAGTCGTAGTTAAACAGGTAATTGTAAATCATGACCATATAGCAATTGAACATTTCTTATCGGGATGATCAATTGCTATAACGCTAGAGGGGGATGTGGTAATTACATGAGAACAGGATTAAACCCGAAAAACTGCAACATAAAGACAGACGTACCCGGTATCTCTATTGACCGAGCATTCCTAGCCCACTTCCAAGTATCTGCCACTGCCGCCGTTGCCGCGAGTTCTGCAGGAGTCATGTCTGCGAATCTCGGCGTTGCTACGCAGACAAAAACTACTGGCATCACTGATCCGGCGGTACCAAGGGCCTTGAGTATCGTTGGCAATGTCGCAGGGATAACTGGAAACGTTGTCGTGACGGGTAAAAATTACGCTAACGAAGTTATAACTGAAACTTTCGCCTTAAACGGAACAACCACTGTTCAGGGCGCTAAAGCATTTAAGGACATTACGGGCGTTGGCCTTCCTGTCCAAGTGCATACCCCGGTTGCGCAAGTCGAAACCGCCACTGCTGCCGGTACTATTACTATCGCAGGGAATGCATCCGTAGTAGTTACCGCAAACGGCATGACTGGATCCCCAAAGACAATACTTGTGCCCGTCGTAGGCACTCTCCAAGCTGAAACAGCCACTGTGGTCGGAACAATTGGAGCAGCTGGTGCAGGTAACGCAACGGTAATCGTCACTGCCGCGGGTATGACCGGATCTCCCGTTACATTAGCCGTAGCAGTAGCTAACAATGACACCGCCGCACAGGTGGCCGCAAAAATAAAGACCGACATGGGACTCAACGCCGGCATAGCCGCATGGTTTACCATCGGCGGATCGGATGCGGTCATTATCTTGACAAGAAAAGCCGCAACTGCTAACGACACAACAATGAACGTATCGATTGATAACGGTACCTGCACAGGGTTAACTGCCGCTGCCACATCGGCCAACACGACAGCAGGTGTAGCTGGAGATGACGCCTCTGCTATAGCAGGAAAAATCAGGGTCGCATTGGCTGCTGATGCCGCAGTGATTGCACTATTCGCCGTTTCTGGAGCGACGGATAAAATTATCATAACTGCATTAACCCCACTCGCGAATGATGGCACCCTGAATATCGCACTTGCCGACGGAACCTGCACTGGCGTAACAACTGCGGCCGCATCCGCGAATACAACCGCAGGAGTGCCCTATGACATCGTATCTGTTGGTTGGAATGATGTATTGGGCCTGCCTTATAAGCTCGCCCATAATACAGTCCTGAAAACTTATCACGATAACGCCTTGGAAGGAACCGCTGCGACAGTAACGACCAGCACGACAGCCATTGAGAGCAACACAATAGATCTGAATACAGCCCTAAATGGTAAGGTTGTCGATGCCTACATGATTGTGTAGGTGTGAGTAAATGACGGATGCAGAATTATTAATTGAATGCAAAGCTGGGTTAGGGATCCAGTCTGGAAGCACGGAATTTGACAGACTCCTTGCATCTAAGCTCCTGGCCATAAAATCCTCTATGAAACACGCTGGTGTATCTGATGAGATGATGAATGACGACTTAGCCATTGGGGTAATCGTTATGGGTGTAGCAGATTTATGGAACTCTGGAGGAGGGGAAATTAAATCCTCTCCCGTTTTCTATTCCCTGCTTAGTCAGCTGACCGCAGGAAGCTTGGTGCTAACTGCATCGAGTAATCCAACGGATGGAGAAACTAATGTCCCCGTGAACATGCAGCCGATATTGACATTCAGCAATAGGGTTAAAAGCTACGCAGTCAGTATCCTTACTTATGACGCGCTGAAACCGATCGCCATAGCGTCGGAACTTGATATTACGGGTAAGAAACTTACATTAAAACCTGGCGATAACTTGGATCCTGCAACAAAATACGCAATAGTAGTGGAGGATATAATCGCCCATAATGGACAGATCATAGAACATAAGGTGATAGGATTTACGACTTAGGGTGGTGAGTATACTGGATGAGTAGACCAGATCAAGCGGTATTTTTAATCAGCGTAATCATTGATCCCAATATCACGGATAACATCGGTAATCAGATCAAGACACCAGTCGAACGCCTAGTATTTGCTGAAGAACTCTCGGTCGGATCAGGTGAGTTTTATAATGCCGCAGTAACGGGCCTTCGCCCAACCAAACGATTTGAAATCTATACCAGGGAATACCGAGGTGAAGAGAAACTTAAACATAACTCCATCCCCTACCGAATCATACGCACCGAGGGACGCGGAGAAAAGGTTCGTCTCTCCTGCGAAAGGGTGACTGGCGATGAATAGCGTAAGGATTGACCAACTAGCCAATAGAATAGCTAGGGCGGTCCAAGATTACACTGAAGAAGTCAGCGAGGCTGTTAGCGAAGCGGTTGACACGACCGCCAAGGAATGTCTCGCAGAGATTAAGGCTAATTCTAGGGGGTTCAGCCCTGATTACGCAAAGGGGTGGAAGATTGTAAAGGATAAAAGGCGTGGGATGCGAGGGTTGAATAGAAATATTATTTGGAATCCCGCGCGTTATCGCACAGTCCACTTACTTGAAAAAGGCCATGCAAAAAGAGGCGGAGGCAGGGTACAAGCTTATCCGCACGTTGGGCCGGCAGAGCAAAAGTACGTTGATAAGTTGCAAGAACAGATCTATGGGATCATTAGTAGGGGTGGTTAGATATGGTTGATGACTTAAAGAATAGTCTCATGGTCGGAGTGCAGGTTACCAGTTGTGATAAATGCGATAAGTACAACAAGGCCACAGAGATTTACGATCTTTTTGATTGGCGGAACGCTGGCGCAATTGGTTACAACAAAGAAACAAATGAAATCCTGTTGGCCGAAGAACAGATCATGCGCATCATTCAAATGGTAAACCCTGCACAATTGCCGCGCAAAATCAAACTCGTAAGCCAATTGGAGATTCGGGAGCGGCGTGGTGGGGCATGACACAAACTGAACTATTCACAGCCCTAAAAAACCTTGGTATGCCGGTGGCCTACAGCGAGTTTGTCTCCACTCCTGAAAATCCTGCGCCCTCCCCGCCGTTTATTACGTACCAATTCACAAACGGTGATGATCTTAAGGCAGACAATCAAAATTACGTAGAGATCAGCAGCTTCGACGTTGAACTCTACACGGCGAAGAAGGATCCTACCACTGAGAAGTTAGTCCAGGACAAACTTAAAGAGTTGCGCCTACCGTACTTGAGATCAGAGATGTGGATTAGCTCAGAGAGAATGTTTCAGGTGATCTATGCAATACAACTGATAGGAGGTTAACTAATTGAATAAAGTTACTTTTGGCCTCGAAAAAGTCCACGTTGCCTTCAAGGGCGTCTCGCAAGTAGAATCTATCGAAGTCACCGCGGGATGCTCTGCAGATGGCGAGATAACCGTAACGGTCACGTCTGGTGTTGTAGTGGGTTCGCCCTTAGCGATTAAGGTCGCACTGGCGGCAGAGTCACACGCAACCGTGAGTCAGGTAGCGAGTGTAGTTTGTAATACACTAAACAACAACGCTGCGGTCAGCGAAGATTTCGCAGCAAGTCAGATCGGCGGGGTTATTACCTTAACCGCTAAGGTTGTTGCGGCAAACGATGCTACACTAGCGATCGCATTCACTCCTGGGGCAACTGGCGTTACTGTTGGAGCATCAACTAATGTGACTGCGGGCTCAACCGGTTGGGGCGTACCCATAGCTATCCCTGGAGCTGTCCGATGGACTCCGACTGCGCAGGGGCAGGAGTCAACTTTCTATGCCGACAACATGCCATACTTCGTCATTACGTCCAATAATGGTTATACCGGCGAACTAGAGTTGGCCCTAGTGCCGGACATCATACTTATTGAAATGCTTGGATGGGAAATCGATGACAATGGGATGGTCGTCGAAATTGCAGATGGCATACCTAAACGGTTCGCACTATTAGGAGAGGTAGAGGGCGACGAAAAGAATCGACGCTTTGTTAATTACGACTGCCAAGCTAGTCGACCATCCAAAGAGGAAAAGACAAAAGGTGAATCTATTGAACCTAATACAGATGTGCTGAATCTGACCGTATTCCCGATTGAAATTGGCGGTAAAAAAGTAGTCAAAGGTACAATGGAACTTTCTGCGGCAAATACCGCGGTTTACAATGCGTTCTTCAACGCTGTATATTTTCCATCATTCGCGTAAGGAGGACCTATGAAAGAGTTAAATATCGGTGAACAAACCGTTCGGGTCAGAGCAACGCCTCTGGCCTTACTTTATTACAGGCAGGAATTCAGGTCTGACCTGCTTGGTGATCTGACGAAGATGGAAGCGATAAAAACAGACCCATCCAAGCTGGATAGCGTTGCCCTACTACAACTCGTTTGGGCGATGGCGAAGGCTGATGCTCATCCTGAAAAATTCCCAAGTTTTGAAGATTGGCTTTCTAGTCTTACAGGTTTTGATTTCTCCGACCCGACTCTTCTTTCCGCAGCCATGGAGGAAGCTGCGGATGGTTTCTTTCGTAGAGGTAAAAAAGGATTCCAAATCAAAAAGTAATCGAGATCCTGAACGTTTAGATTTGGAAATATTGGCAATTGGTAAGCGATCCGGACTCTCATTCGATGAGATTAACCTCTTCCGAGTAAGTGACCTTTTTGATTATGCTGGGGTTTACCTGGGGAAATCTAATAATAAGCCGCGCAAAGCTAATCAGAAAGATATAAACGCATTCTACGCTAACTAATCGAGAGGGTCGTTAGGCCCTCTCGGGCATTAATTTAGACACAAGCAAAGCACCTTGATATCTGGGTGCTTTTCTTATGCCTAAAAGGGGGTGAACGTCATCGCAGGAGAAACTATCAAGGGGATTAGCGTGGTCATTGGAGCTGAAACAACCGGTCTCACATCAGCCCTGGCGGACGTAAATAAGGCAAGTCGCGGTATCCAATCAGAACTTAAACAGGTAGAACGCCTTTTAAGGCTAGATCCGACAAATACAGAACTCCTTGCCCAAAAACAGCAATTACTTACTGATGCCGTGGCAAACACCTCTGAGAAGTTAAATCGTCTACGCGCAGCACAGGAGCAAGTCAACGAGCAGTTTGCTAGGGGTGAAATATCGGCCGGGGCTTATCGCGCATTTTCTAGAGAAATCGCCGCCACAGAGCAACAACTCAGGAGTTTTGAAAACCAGATTGCCGGCACAGTCGATGAACTCGATAGCCTTGGAGACGCCGCCGAAAGTAACGCTGATAAACTTAAGAACGTCGGTGAAAAAGTAAAAGGTGCAGGAGAGAAAATGTCTGTCGCGATCTCTGCGCCGATTGTCGCGGCCGGCGGGTTAATGCTCAAGGGTGCCATTGACGCTCAAAACGCGCAGAGTAAACTGCAAGCATCCCTCGGAATAACAGCCGAAGAAGCTGAAAAGCTAGGAGAAGTTGCAAAAGAAGTCTGGGTTGATGGCTTCGGGGAGAACATTGAAGAGGTCAATGAGGCTGTAGACACAGTCAAGAAAAATATGGCCGGATTAGCCGATAGTGAACTCAAGGCAGTTACCGAAGGAGCCATGACCATTGCCGATGTGTTTGGCTCGGAAGTAGCGGACAACACAAAGGCAGCCGGGACCATGATGAAAAACTTTGGCATCTCCGGACAGGACGCACTTGATCTGATAACTGTTGGATTCCAAAAGGGCGGAGACTATAGCGGCGAGTTATTAGATACATTGAATGAGTATGCATCTCAATTCGTAAGCATGGGGCTTTCCGCTGACCAAGCCATGGGAATATTAATAGCTGGGGCACAAGCAGGGTCGTTCTCCCTAGACAAAGTCGGGGACGCGATGAAAGAGTTTAATATCCGTGCATCCGACGGTTCAAAGGCCACTGCTGAAGGGTTTGCTGCAATCGGATTAGATGCCGAGAAGATGGGCTCATCCATGGCAAAGGGTGGCGAAGACGGCCAAAAAGCTTTTATGGCTACCGTTGCTGCATTGGCTTCAATGGAAGATCCTATGGCGCAAAACGCAGCCGGTACCGCTCTTTTCGGTACCCAATGGGAGGACGTGCGGGCGAAGGTTATTATTGCCATGGCTGATGGCATAAAAGGCATTGGAGAATTCAAAGGGGCCACAGATTCAGCGGCCAAAGCTATGGACGATAACAACCCTGGTACGGCCTTAACATCGGCCATGCGCGAACTCCAAGCGGCCATTGGACCAGCGCTATTGCCCTTAGCTGAAATTATAAAAAATACTATTGTGCCTGCAATTAAAGAGATGGCTAATTGGTTTACCGATTTGTCACCAGCGGGGCAAAAGGCTGCTCTTGCAATCGTAGGCATTGCCGCTGCAATGGGTCCATTGCTAATGATCATAGGACCTATTATCTCAATTATTGGCAGTATAATCGGAGGACTTGGTGCAATGAGTCTTGCCATGGCCGGTGGAGCAACCGGAATAGGGATACTAACAACAGCTTTTCCGGCTATAGGCTCGGCCATAGCGGTGATTACAGGGCCAATCGGAATTGCCATTGCCGTTATTGCTGGCTTAGCAGCATTAGCGTTAGTCGTTTATAAAAATTGGGAGCCTATAAAGGATTTTTTCGGCAATCTTTGGAATGGTATAGCCGCCACAATGTCAGCTGCTTGGAATGGCATTAAGCAGGCATTAAGCGATGCATGGACAGCTATTACCGATGGGCTCTCTGCTGCGTGGGAAGGCATAAAAAACACAGCCGGTTCAGCGTGGAACGCGATAGTATCCGGTATAACCTCCACGATAACCTCTTTTGTTTCTAGCGCATTAGGCATGTTCACTGGTATGGGCGAATCCATAACTCCAATATTCGAGGGGATCAAAAACTACTTCTCGAATATCTGGGATATTATTAAAAACATATTCCTCGGAGCCCTCTTATTAATAGTAGACCTAGTAACAGGCGATTTCGAGGGGTTATCCACTGACGCGCAGGCAATTTGGAATAACCTCAAAGATGCATTCGGTCGAATATGGGAAGGCATCAAGCAGGGTTTTTTGATTGCACTAGATGCTATCAAAAACTTACTTGCACTTGCATGGGATACTATAACTGTCACACTAAAAACAGCGTGGGAGGACGTGAAAAACTACTTCGCTACACTCTGGGAAACCATTAAAACCACGGCAGCAGAGGCATGGGAAGGGTTTAAGACCACGATTATTACCACAACAACAACTCTTATTGACACAATAAAAAGTACATGGGAGTCAATCCTCGTATGGTTTACGACTCTCCCCGCAAGACTAAAGCAGTACGCGGTGGATATGTTTACGTCCATGAAAGATGGAGTAACAACAACAGTTCCACAGGTCAAGGAATCGATTATTGAAGGTATTCAGGGGGCCTTAGACTGGATAATTGATCTACCGTCAAGGATGTTCAGTTATGGCGAAAATATTGTCCAGGGTCTTGTTGATGGCATCAAGTCTATGATTGAAAATGTCGGTGAAGTTGTCGGAGGTTTAGCGGAAACGATTAAGAGCAAAATACGCGGTGCGCTTGAGATAAATTCTCCATCCAAGGTGATGATGAGGATAGGGGAGGGGGTCAGTGAAGGCCTTGCGCTCGGAATAGCTAACACGGTTGGCGAAGTTTCGCGGCAAGCGGATGCCTTGGCTGGCGCCGCGATACCAGATATTGATAATAATGGTTATGGTGGTGGCGCGAGTGGATCCGGAACAGCAGGATCTTCAGGGGGTAGCTCAATCGGTGCCTTACTACACGCTGATCAAGTAGTAATCGCCAACGACATGGATATCCAAGAACTAGCCAACAAGCTCGGCTTTTATTACCTGCAAGCAGTAGCGGCGAAGGGAGGGAGGTAATTGTTCAGCTTTAATTTTCTTGGTAAAGACAGCTTTACTGACTATGGGATTTTGGTCGAGAAGCGCCCTCCTATCCCTAAACCGCAGCGAAATATCGATTATATTGAGGTGCCTGGGAGAAGTGGAAGCCTAAAGGTAGATGATGCAACGCACAAAGACATTATCATCCCCATCCAATGCGCCTTTAAGGATGAAAACGTATCGAATAAAGCAGACGTAATAAAGGCTTGGTTAAACAGCGGAGAAGGTGCGCTAATTCTCGGAAATCAAGCCGATAAGTATTATGTCGCGCACGTTTCGGATCAGTTCGATATCTCACAGGAACTTAAGGTGTTTGGACAGTTTTTAGTCAACTTTCGATGCAAACCATTTAAGTATGCCATACCTAATATTCCAGTAACCCTAGTAAGTAGTGGCAATGTAACTAATCCAGGCACCGCAAATAGTGAGCCGATCATCGTCGTAAACGGCTCCGGAAATATAACCTTAACAATTAATGGTGTCAACGTAGTACTAACTAGCGTTGATGGATCTATAACTATCGACAGCGTGCTCAAGGACGCGTACAAGAACACGGTCTTACAGAATAGCAAGATGCTCGGTGATTTCCCTGTCTTGGTTCCTGGTGACAACGCAATAAGCTGGACGGGAACAGTTACGTCGGTAGAGGTAACACCAAATTGGCGGTGGATCTAATGATTAATCTCTACGATTCAAACGAGACAAACTTTAACCATAACGGCCTCGTGGTCCTAAGTGATTGCAAGGTCGCCTTTGTCGATGAGGAGCTAAACGGTAAACTCGAGCTTGAATTGGAATACCCCATCGATGCCCGTGGTAAATGGCAATATCTAGTCGAGGGCAATATCCTAAAGACTGACGGGCAGCTATACCGAATCTATCATAAGCGAAAAATCCTCTCTGGAATTAGAGTCAATGCTCGACACATATTCTATGATCTACTCGCCAACTTCGTAGAGAGTGCAACCATTGGGAGTCTGAACGCTGGCGGGGCGATGGGAGCCATACTCTCAAATACTCAATATGCTCACGGTTACACGTCGATGTCTGACATTGATACAGCTAACACCTACGAGGTAGATAAGCAAAACCCCGTCGAGGCTATCATGGGCAGCGGCGGGGTTATTAGTAGGTATGGTGGGGAGTTAGTACGGGATAACTTTACAATTAGACTATACGCTGCGCGTGGCGTGGATAGAGATGTCCTTGTATCCTATGGCAAGAATGTAATTGGCATTGAGGAAACGCTCAATATGGACTCGGTATGCACTAGGATACTGCCAATTGGGAAAGACGGTTTGTTGCTGCCGGAAAAATACCTTGACAGTGTCCTGATCGGTAGCTACCCGCACCCCATTGTGAAGTCGATTGAGTTTTCGGACTGCGAGACAGAGGCGGCGTTAAGGTCTGCCGGACAATCCTATCTTGCCGCAAACGAAAAGCCTATGGTTAATTACGCGGTCGATTTCATCGAGCTTACCAAAACCGTGGAATATAAGCATTACTCAATCCTCGAAACCGTCTACATGGGTGATACTGTGACGATCCGGCACACAAAGCTTAATATCGATATCAAAGCAAAGGTTATTCGCATCAAGAAAAACCTACTTACGAATCGGATCGAAGAGGTAGAACTTGGCAGCTTTAAGCCCAACCTCGCATCAAGTATAAACACAGCGATAAATACAATAAGCAATCAACAAGTCCAGGACAAAACGGATCTACAACAGGCAATCGACAACGCCACAGCACAAATAAACAATGCCCTTGGCGGATATGTGATTAAGCGAAACGGTGAACTGCTTATCATGGATACTGAGGACGTGCTCACAGCAGTTAAAGTATGGCGATGGAACCAAGGTGGGCTTGGATACTCGGGCACCGGATACAATGGACCATTTAGGACGGCCATCACGGCAGATGGGCACATAGTTGCGGATTTTATGGACACAGGGACACTGACAGCGAGCTTAATTAAGACAGGTACGATCACAAGTAAAACAGGAAAGCTAAGCATTGGGATTGACGACGAAGTTCTCAACATCGGAGGCAAGATTGTCTACGACGGTGCAACTGATCAGGTTACCTTTGCCCCAAGCGTAGTTTTGTCTTGGGATAACATTGGAGATTTACCAGACTTCGCTCCCACAAATGCTGACAATACATCGGGAGCCTTACTTGGTAATGGCTTTACTAAAATTGGAGCCAATTATGTCTATACGGGTATTTTAGTTGCAGACCAAGTCAAAGGTCTATTGCTTGAAGGTGTAACTATAAAAGCTGGTAAGATCGTAGGCATAGGTGATGAAGCAGTTCTTGATATCGGGAATTACGGTGGGAAAATAGATACAGCCTACGACACAAGCGCAGCTACTGGGCAACAAGCATCAATACGACTCAAGCCAGGTGGGCCGACTGGCGGCGGGTATATTCAAGCTCTAGAGGATGGCGGTGTGTACTTCTACAAGAACGATAACTCTGGAGTACCCTTTGCGTATATTCACCCGGATGGTACAACAAATTTACATTCCTCGGGTGAAGGAGGTGGTAGCGGTGTACTTAATACTTTCACTTTTGTAAGGGTTGTTCCGATAACAAAGAATTTAGCTCTTACTGGCAATACTTTTACAACCGTTAAGACAGTTCCTATCGTAAGAACCTTAACACTTGCGTAGGAGAGAAGGGAGAGATTTTCATGGGTTTGTATCAAGGCACTATGTATTCAGATTTAACTTCGATAGATTATTCTCAAATTAACGATCTTGTAGGGCAAGTTAAAAATGCGATTGTAGCTAATGTTCCATTCGTATCAGTCGTGTCTGACAATAATCCTACCGCGCCTACAAGTACTCCAAGAGTTGTAGTGCTTTCTTTTGGCGATTGTTCTCATTATTTAAGGCTGGATGCCGTTGGTACAACTGTTGCCTACATTGGCATTAGAAATATTGCAAATAGCGCCTATTTACCTTCTACCGCAAGTATTGTGTTACAGAACTTTGCTCTTAAATTTGTGTATGGGCCTAACTCTTTTGGTAGTAATATAAATCAATCAGGTACAGGCAATTGGATCTGGTATCTAAAAGGTAGTGATGGACATGTTTATTGTGGCCTAGGAAATAATTTTGTGTATTATTACAACACTGACGTAGCATGCATTATTAGTCGCCTTGGCTATGCACCATTAACTCCTTCAGGTGCGGCAATATTAACACCTCTTTGGATACTTAATGGAAGCGCTACAACTGGGTATGCTCAACTACCTATGTATAGCAGTTTTCCTGGGGTATCAGGCAGTTTTTATACTGATGGTACAAATTACTATTATTGTATAAGCACTACATGTTTAGTGCAGGACGGTTAGAAAGTAGCAGAACTCGCTAGCATTATCCAAAAGCCGTATAAGGCTTATTTTTTATGCAAAGAAAGGGGCGATCACAATGGAACTCGAAAAGGAAAGCAAACTCATGGTCTCGCAGCCACGGCAACCGATCGGTAAATCGCAACTCTACACATTGCTCGTGGATGCGACCGGAGATCCGGTACTCGACGTTGAGGGGAACAAGCAGGTTGTTGCACTGCAGTCCGTGGATGGTAAATTGCAGGTAACTGCGATCCTGGCTGCCAGCTCGGTAATAGCCGGTAAGTTTGGGATTGACCAGACTGCCGGACAGAATGTAGTGAGTTTTGGGGCTGCAGCACAGCCAGTTTCGATTACTGGAAGTTTAGCGAATATACCCGTCGAAATACAAGCATGTAAACCCGAAGTATCTTCTTCTCAAGATTCACAAATAGCCACAACTGCAAAGACATATGCCAGAGCCGAAGGTGCATCCCAAATAGAAGTGTATGTAGAGTCTGGATATGCTCGGGTACGTACAGATGGTCAGCCCTGCACATCGACTACAGGTGAGCCTATCGCTTCGGGCTTTGGATCTGCTTGGCAAACTGGTTCAATTAGTATTTTCTACGTGCAGGAATCAATAGTAACGGTGGTGAGTAGGTAATGCTACAGCGTGACTTATTTCGCAAACAATTTGCCGTAGCAAGCGATGTGATAGTGCATGATGTGTATGGGGTATCATGGGATAAAACAGCATCCCCGATACTAACTCGCACGGATTCAGCCCTCGGATTAGTCGCTAACGCAGGGATAGGCAATGGAGTAGTCCAAAACGATTTTGACAACATACCCTTATTTAAAGCCATCCACGAGGTAACGGACGATTTGGGGAATGTGTTTATACGTATACCCAAATTCTACATCCGGAAAACAGACAGTGCAGGACTTAAAACCGTGCAAGTTTGTGGGACAAAAAGACCTGGCTTTTATCGTCCGTGGTGCTTTTGGGACTTTACGAACGGCAAGGAATTGCCCTATATCGACGTAGGAAAGCACAAGGCATCTCTGGGAGTTGGTAATAAGCTAGAATCAAAGCCCGACTTGTACCCGCTAATTAATAAAAACATCGTTGACTTTAGGACTTACGCTCGTAACAATAATGTCGATGGGGCAAAAGGGTACCAACAGTTAGATACCCACGTTATCGATGTCCTGCAAACTTTGTTCAGGGTTGAATTCGCAACGTTAAATTCACAAGCAGTTATGCAGGGATTCACCGCTGGGCAATACACAGCCACACATTTGGCAACTGTGGCCGAAGGTAACACTAACAGAATTGTCTTAGCAAACGCATACGCAGACCTCTACCGAGTTGGTCAGGCGATTTCCGTCGGAACATCACAAGGCGGCAACCAGATATTCTATGGACGGACAATAACGTCCATAGATGTTTACGACGCAAGTAACAAGGCAATTAGCTTCGACGGCACCCCTGTGAATATCGCTATTGGCAACATGCTGTACAATACAGGGTGGAAAAACGGATTCGCCAGTGGCATAACAGCAACAAGCGGCAGTTTAGTTACTAACGATGGGAAGTACCCGTGCACCTACCGAGGTATCGAATCTCCGCTTGGAGACGTGTGGCAGTTTGTCGATGGTTATAACATAAACGAGAGGCAAGCGTGGATTGCTAAAAACGCGGCAGATTATGCCAGCAATGTCTTTGCTAGTCCGTATGAGCAATTAGGTTATGTAAACGGAGCGGTAGACGGCTATCCGAAGGAAATGGGATATGATCCAAACAACCAATTTGCCGAGCTGCCATCTGTAGTAGGCGGTGCAAGTACAACGTATTACAGCGATTACTACTACCAGGCTACTGGGCAACGCATTGCCCTCTTCGGTGGTTCCTGGGTCTATGGCGCGAGTGCGGGCCTTTCGTACTGGAGCTTGGGCAATTCCTCGTCGTATGCGAGTGTGGGCGTCGGCGGGCGGCTTCTTAAGAAACCTCTTTAGGGGGTTTGGGGGCGCGCACGCCTCCAATAAGGTAACGAGACAACAGAACATAGGGATATAGGGTGCATGCTTGCCCACTTCGGTGGTAACTGGAACAATGGCGCGAATGCGGGCCTTTCGTACTGGAACTTGAACAATTCCTCGTCGAATGCGAATGTGAACATCGGCAGGCAGACTCTTATTAGAAACTTTCAAAACTATTTGCATCCTATATTCCTCACCCCTTGGTGGAAATTTCGCCGCGAAGAACAGGGATTAGTAGGTTTCTCGAAATTCCCTGAGGCTAATAAGAAGGTAGGAATTTTGTGAAACGGGTAGGTTATCTCTTTGAAAAAGTGTGTGAGCTTGAAAATATAAAGCAAGCAATCATTAAGTCATCTCTCGGAAAAAGAAACCAAAAGAGGGTCAAGTATGTCATGGATAACATGGATACACATGCAGTTAAAATACGAAATTTGTTGTTAGATAAGAAGTATATCCCGTCTCCGTATGACGTTAAAACAATCCAAGATGGAGCCACGAAAAAGACTCGCACTATCCATAAGCCCCGATATTTCCCGGATCAAATTATTCATTGGGCACTAATGCTGCAACTTCAACCGGTGATCATGAAAGGTATGTATGAATTTAGCTGCGGAAGCATTCCTGGAAGAGGTACTAGTTATGGGCAGAAGATTTTGAGGAAGTGGCTGGATACCGATTATAAGGGTACCAAGTATTGCCTCAAGATGGATATATCTAAGTTTTACCCTTCGGTCGATAATGAAATCCTGAAAGAGATGTTCAAGAAAAAGATCAAGGATGGTGATTGCCTGTGGTTAATTGATAGCATCATAGACAGTGCCGATGGGTTGCCAATAGGTAACTATACAAGCCAGTGGTTCTCGAATTTCATTCTACAAGGCCTAGATCATTACATCAAAGAAAAGCTAGGCGTGAAATATTATGTGAGGTATGTCGATGATCTAGTTCTACTTGGAAGCAACAAGAAGAAATTACACCTTGCGAGGAAAATGATCTCCGAACACCTCAATAGTATAGGCTTGCAGCTCAAGGGGAATTGGCAGGTTTCTAAGGTTAGCGATAGGGATATCGACTTCTTAGGGTTTAGGTTTTTTAGAGATAAAACCATCCTGAGAAAGCGAAATGCTCTAAGAATTCGTCGCAGAATAAAGAAAATCGGCAGGAAAAGGGAATTAAGCCTTAAAGATGCTTGCGCGGTCATATCGTACTGGGGATGGATCAAGAGAAGTAACAGTTTTAACTTTTACAATAAACACGTTAAGCCAACGATCAGCGTTGGGCGTGCTAAGAAAGTGGTGAGCATATATGCCAGACGAGAAGCCATACGTTTACGCTCCGATTTTTGAGTTTGACCAATTAACGCAGTATCTTACGCAAATACCACCCGTTGACATGGGAGATCATTATTTTGTTGGTATTGCCGTAATGACAGCGTCTTCGGTTTTTGATGATGAGCTTGAGGATTTACTATTAGCCGAAATGGGGGCCTAAATAATGACGAGAGATGAGTTTTTAACTAAAATGCTCGAAAAAGGTAAAGTTACGCAAGCGCAAGCCAATAGAATTAAGGCAAAAGATTCCGCAAAAGAAACTTATCGTAAAGATAAAGCAAAGATGAACAAAAGCGAGATACAGGGTGTATTGGATACCTTATTGAGCTAAAGGCGTAGCCAGTTAAAGGGGATATATTTAGTGTGTAGTAATGTAATCGGTATTTGCGAGCACCTTCTGGAGTTAATCGACACGCAGGAAAGCACGATAGCAAAGCAAAATGAGATAATCGCGAGGCTTATGAACGAGGGTTTTGAGCAGGAGAATCTAATAAAGGTGCTGATGCGAGAACGCGGCGAATAAGCACCTTAACTACACCGCAATAGCGGTTATTTTTTTATGGGTAGCAACGATTAGAGGTGGAAAAGGCGGTGTGCTAATGACGGAGCAAGGGCTAATGTCTGATATTCGCGAGCGCCTAGCAAGGCTTGAGACAAAAATTGATAACTTAAATGACCTGAGCAAAAAGGTGGATGAGACAGCTAACAAGGTGGCTGAAATCGAAGCTCGGTCGAAGTCTAACACCCACCGCATTGATGCAATTGAAAAGAACCTAAACTGGCTCTGGCGTACAATCGTCGGGGCCGTTATTGTTGCCGGCATTGGGGCGCTGGCTATTTTTAAGTAGGGAGGGATTATCTTGCGAGCAGTCATCAACTACGGTCACGGTCCCAAGAACGTCGGCAAAGATCCGGGAGCCATTGGGCCAACCGGATATCAAGAGGCCACTCAAAACAAAGAGGTAGGCGATTTGGTTGTCGTTAAACTTAAGTCAAACGGTTGGAACATCCTAGCGGTCCAAGACGGTGATCTGGACGATGTCACCGACCAAGCAAACGACTTTAAGCCGGATGCTTTCCTTTCGATCCACGCTAACTCCTTTACAAGTCCAAGCGCAAACGGGATTGAAACAATAGCGCTGGCGCCTGGTGGAATGGGGGAAAAGATAGCCCGAGAGATCCAGCGGGAGTTGGTAGCGGACACAGGGCTCACAGACCGGGGGGTAAAGTTTGCTAACTTGCACGTACTCAGGGAGACGAAGGGTTATCCTGCGGTACTGGTGGAGGTTGGGTTTATCTCTAACCCTACGGAAGAGGCGCTGATGAAGCAGGGTGAGTGGGATGAGCTTGTAGCGTCGGCTATTTGCCGTGGTTTCAGTAGGGCGCACGGAGAGCCCTATATAGAGTGGAAGAAGGGAGTGATAGACGTGTCCTTGGATGTAGCAGTTTTGCTGAACACCAAGGAAGACTACTGGGCCGGTGCTGATGCAGCGGAGAAGAACGGTAATTGCGCGGTGTTTGTGCGGGGCGTAGATAAGTCGGTGCCCAAGGATGCGATGAGTGCTAAGAAGTTGATTGTGGTGGGTGGACCGACTACGGGACATGCGGGAGAGGTGTTACTGAGTGGACGAACTAAGTTCGACACGGCTGCAGAGGTTGGGAAATATCTAGGGTAGGAGGTTGTCAAAATGCCTAAAGTTGAAATACTCAACAGACCTGATGGGCAATTCGGAGCATACGCAGTATATTGTTCGGGCTGTAAAACTCATCACGCTTTCGATGAAAGATGGACATTTAATGGAGATTTTGAAAAGCCAACATTTACCCCCTCGATGCTAGTTAATCAACATCGTCCCGAAAGTAGATGCCATAGTTTTGTAACAGATGGAAAGATACAATTTCTCAGTGATTCATACCATGAGCTCGCAGGTCAGACGGTTGATTTGCCTGAGGTAGATTAAATTCGCAAGCGCTTTCCAAAACGAAAGGAATGATCTCAATGATTTTAAATATGAAGGAAGCCGTTAAAACGCTTTTTAACAGAAAACAAGTTATTATCCTTACTGAACACGATGAGAAACTTGGTGGTAAATTAATATGCAAGCAGGGAGGAAAATTCGCGGTTAAGAAACTTGACGGAAAAGAAATCCCTATCTGGTTGAGTAGTATGCGTTTTATTGGGCTGGATGGCTTTGAAGTAATAGAGTGCAAGGGGGCCGATGGAAGCTCAAGTATTTTGCTGGAAAACGGCATACCGGATGAAGTGAGAACTGGATTTAAACACTTAGATAATCCGGATAGTTCAGAAATACTACGATTATCCAACATACTCATAGAGCAGCATAACCAGTTAATAGCGTTATACAAGACAGAATTATCAAGGACAAAGAAGGCAAGTAAAATAAGTGATAGGCTATTATGGGATATAGACAAAGCACAAGGTAATTTAATGGACTTAAGTAAAGAGCTTACAAGCTGGGAAATGCAATATAAAAAGCAAAAGAATAAAGAAAATGGCAATATATGTTTTAGGGTTGGAGATCCTTTTGATTTTGAAAATATTGTTGCAGCAGAAGTTTTCAATAAGGGTAGGAGCGGCCTAAGTAGATTATTTAGGCGTGATCAATTTGAGGAATTTGCAATTATACAACAAAAAAATGGTGCCATTGGAATCTTTAGCGATTTCTGGACAGTTTATGCTGTAGGGTAATGGGCCGAGCAGGCTGTTTACCTGCTTTTGGTTTTGCCAAAATGAAAGGGGAGGGAATGGGTTGAATATTATACTCGCCCTATTGATGATCGTGGCTGGATTACTTATTTTGGGCGCGTCGAGCCAACCGCATATGCGGAGTCCTGAACACTCTAAAATTAGGCACCCTATGAAAATATTAAACGGGTAAACCTTAATAAGGATGCAGCAACCAACTCGTTACTAAATAGTTAATATAATTTATTTAACAAGGGAGGAGTTTAACCCCAATGCCAACGACATCGCCTGGTAAATTCTTTGTATATATAGGAGAGACTCATAAGGGCGCTGAAATGATGGGAGTTTTCCGGAGCAAAAAAGGGGCTATGGATAAGGCGAGCGAAGGGATGGGCGCTACCATCCTCGACAGGGATGCCATGAAATTTTATGACCATAAAGGCAGGAGGAAAACAAGGAGCTCCCCCTTGGATAGTTGCATTAAGTGGTCAGTGGCTAATAACTCGTACACGAAGGGTGCTGAAATGATCGGCATGGACAATCCTGATTGCATACCTAAGTGGAAAAAGACACTAGCGGAGATGGAGGAAGACTTTAGGATGTCTGATGATATCTTTGCTTCGAGAGATAAAATGGAGCACAGGAGAGCTGTAGAGAATGCACTTAGAATAGGCAAACCAGTTCCCTCGGAAGTGCTCGACAATTACCCAGAGCTTAATCATTTAGGTAAAAATTAAAAGGAGATGACTTGCATGCCGTCAGATTTATTCACAACGACATACCTCGGGAGTTATGCCGGGCTCGTGGCCGTGACATATCTCCTAGTCCAATTCTTTAAGGAGCCGGTCAAGAAATATCTTACCGACTGGTGGATCCGGCTCTTAGCCGTGGGATTCGCTCTGTCGATTCAACTTTTTACGCTGTACGTAGCGCAGAACTTCACGGCTGAAGCGATTGGGTTAGCCGTGCTGAATTCGTTTTTGGTTGCCATTACTGCAGCTGGGACGCACAATATAAGTCAACCTAGTTCGACGCAACCTATACCTGTTACCCTCAATACATTTGAGCCCATTATAAATAAAGCACAAGTGACTGACGTTAGCCCTCCTATTATTACACCTCAGCCTAGTACATCCACGGATAACGACCAAGTCTCTCCTATTGCGCAAGGTTAACATAACAAAAGCCCTTCTGCCTTAATTGGTGGGAGGCTTTTTTGCGTTTCTACAGAAAAATGTCCAGAACAGGTGAGATAATGAATTACAAAATGGATGTAGACGATTTGATCATTAGTGTAATTGCTGGAACTAATTAAGCTTGACAAAAGGGGGGACATTGATAAAATTAACTATTACGTTAATAGTTAATTAATAGGCGGAGTAATCATGTATGAAATCATTGATGCCTCTTCATGGGAAAGAGATGAGTACAAAGGTAAAGGGTCAAAAGAGAAGATAATGCTGGTAGAGCCTGAAACTAGAAGATTGGTAATGTTTAAATACGCTACTGAGGGATCGGGAGATACTTGGTCAGAAAAAATTGCTTCAGAGATTGGAAAATGTATTGGGTATAATGTGCAAGAAGTTAAACTCGGCGTATTTAACGGTATCCATGGTTCGCTTTCATATTGGTTTCTAGAACGTGGAGATCCTCTTTATGAGGGTGCTGATCTAGTGGAAAACGACGAGTTTGACGTACGTAGTAGACCTAATTTGCAGTTCATAAAACAACTTTTAGACTGCGACAATGAAGGATTATTCCCCAAATTCATGGAAATTGTTATTTTTGATATTTTGATTGGCAATACTGATAGACACATGGAAAATTGGGGTATTATCAAAGATGAAAATGGTTTATCCTCATTAGCTCCAGCGTATGATAATAGTTCTAGTCTTGGTCGAGAATTCAATTCAAACCCAGTGAAACTAGGCATAAGACTTAAAAATTCTAGAGTCTTTGAACAGTATTGCAAAAAGGGAATTTACTTTTACGGGTGGCTTGGTGAAGAAAAGATTCCGCATTTAAAATACTCAGAAATCATATATAGTAATTATTCGGATATTATATATCCTCACGTAATTAAGCTTAATAAGCTCACCGATCAACTTATTAATGACATTATCCGAAGAATACCTCACAATATTATGACGACAGATCTGAAGGATTTCGTTGTAAGGTTTCTTATTTATAGAAGGAATTATTTGTTGAACTTAATAAAGGGGGATAATGATGAATGCTAAAAAACAAAATGAACTTTGGTTGGCATGGAAAGACACTAATTCTCGCGAAAGATTTGTAGTTGGCCTCCTGCAGTATGGTTTAGAAGGGTATCGTTTTAAATATATTGAAAATGAAGGAACGAATAATCTTAGCGAGGCTCTGGAGCGAGGATTTAAGTTGTTACCAGCTTTTCCGGATAAGGCACAAGAATATCACCAGAAGGAATTATTCCAAGTTTTTCTTAATAGGCTACCGAGTAGAAAAAGAAAAGATACGCAGCTCTTTCTAGAAAAGAAGGGTCTTTCTTTAGATTGTAGCGATTATGAACTCTTAAAGAAAACAGGAGGAAAATTACCTACTGATTCATTAGAATTTGTTGAACCATTTACTTTCAAAAGTGGTGAAACATTTAATATTGAATTTTTCATTGCGGGTCTTAGGTATTATGAAATTGATAAGATTCCAAGCCAAGAATTGTTGCCTAACACTAAGTTATTATTGAAATTGGAGCCGGATAACCCATTTGACTCGCATGCTATTAAAGTGCTTACTTTAGATGCTAAGAAATTGGGACACGTTCCGGTATTTTATAGTAGGTATATTGATTTGGCTGTTAAAACGGGAGATATCACTTCAGTTATAATTTCTTTCGATCCGGAGTCAGATTACGGTGAGAAATTACTCATCAAGGTTAGCGGAAATTCTGATTTAGCGCGGGTTATTGAGAATCTAGATTCGACGCCTTAATCCCACTGAAAGCGTAGGGGTATCGGTCGAAGAGTTGGTTAGAATATGCCAAGGTCCTTACTAGTGTAGTAGGGGCCTTTTTATTTTTGGGGACAGGTTTCCCCATACTTCGCGCGAGAGTTGTGAGATGATTAGGTTCCAAGGTAGGTGTAATTAATGATAACTGTACAAACAAGGAATTATATAAGCGCCGTAAATAACAAAGGCTATACTCGAAGCACGTTTAATAACTATGTTGAACAATGTGATGGTATTGATAAGCTAAAAAAGAAAGACCTTGATGAGATAATTCGTCAGCTTCCGTCAGATTATACTATTAACGATGTTGTATTTATGGATATCTATAGATTGGTTTCAGCGAACGAGACTGGAAGAATTATAAACAGATGGACATGGATAGCAGGAAGCGCATCAGTTTTGAGCTTAGTTGTATCGGTTATTAGTCTATGTATATCAATTATTACTCTAGCTAGGAGTACGCCACCATGAAAATCCTCTCAACCCCCATCGAGGTCCTAGCCACTTCGAAATCGACGGCACACCCCACGCACTCCGCTTAAAGCTCAACAGTGAAACAATCAAGATCGAGCAGGTCCTCTCCGTATCGGAAGAGAAGCTAGCCGGCAATCGAATGCTGTGCTTCCGATGCCAGAGGGAGATCGATGGAGAGCTTAAGCCGTTTGAGATCAAATTCGAGCTGGGTACCTGCAAGTGGTATCTGTATAAGATGTAGGAACTTGGGCAGTATATCAGTCAATGTCTTTTTTCTTCTCTTTCTTCGCCCTCATCGTTGCTCCAGCGATGGGGGCTTTTTTATGCATAAAAAAGCCCCCGACTTTCGCCAGGGACCATTGAAAATAAAAATATAGCCGAATTATATAAATAATACTACAACAATCCAATAAACGTGCAGCATCGTAACGAAAGTATAAGTAATTAAAGCTAATCCAAGACCATTGATAACTAATCTACGTGATCTATTTCTAGAATTCCAGGATAAAACACCAAGGGCGATGGGTAGAAATACCTTCATTAATAAGAGGAGATTAGGGGTCCCCAAGAGAGGCAACATTATGGGGTTCGCCTCATTAATAGCACTAATCCTTAATCCCCAAAAGGTTAGAATGTAATCTGTTATGCAAAGAATTACAACAACTATTGATGCCAAAAGTATTTTACTATCGTAGGTCACGCAAAAACCTCCCTAAGGCTATTTGCCCAAAGAAAAAAGGCGTCCATATAACGCCTTTATATTAATTATCGGCTTATGGGGTAACTGTAATTGTTTTATCGGTCATAACATTTCCTAGGCTGTCGTGTGCAAAAATTTTTACAGACGTTATCTTACTAGATGTCTCTACGGGGGCCACAACAATAAGGCCTTGCAACGTGGAACCTGTAGCGGTGTCTGTGCCGGTTACCGTGTTTAATACGGATAGGGCACCGGCAGCTGGAGCGGCTGCAATAGCCGGTATAGTAGTTAAGCCTGTAAATGGATTTTTTATTGCATTAGTAGAATCGTTAGTCGCGATGCCAGTAAACTGATTAAAAATATCGGTTCCAACGGCACTACCGGTTAGTTCGGCGCTAACCCAGCTTGATATTCTGCTCCGGACATATCCCTCAACCATTCTTTGGTTTGAGTCAATCCCCACAGACTTAGCTGTAGTTTTGATAATCCCAACCTTCGGCACAATCACGATTGCCAGGATGCCGATAACCGCAATAACGATCATGAGCTCAATAAGAGTGAATCCACTGTCCCTTTTTCGTTTCATTTCATCCATCCCCTTCTATGTGTATTTTACACCTGGACAAGTAACCTGCAAGACCCTTAACCAATAGCTCCTTTTTGGCATTTTTAAGGTCTTTGGTCCTATTGACTTACGTCTATTACCTTACATTGTACTCAACGCAGAGTGTTCTAGTCAATTAATTTTTTGAACTAATACAATGTTTTTGCATAGCGTAACCACTGTTTTAATGCTCACGATTCTTAATTGTTTTGCGACTATTTGGCAGCGTTCTTTTCATCACCTCCTTTACTAGTAATCGGCGCTGGAAGGTGGGTGACGAACTTGGCATAGTTATCGTTGCACTTTATCAAGTTCAGGCTGTGGTAACGCTTTAAGCTCAGTAAATCCTCTTCAGTGTATGGGTATAATTCACTTTTTAACTCATCGAAGTTCTTCTTATCGCTACCACTTATTAGCATATACGATGCGTTTGCGGTCCGTAGGTCCTCCCGGATCTGTTTGATTTGATTTAAGTAATGGCAGCTTATAATAGGCTTCAGGTTAAATTTCGGGAGTTGGCTTAACTTCTTCGCTAGGAATTTCTCGGCGTTTCTAACCTGGTATAACTCATCGATCTCTAAGTTAACCTTCGTCATTTTTGACCTATCCAGATTTTGCGCCTCAAATTGAGATTCCCGAATCTGTAGTGCCAGCCATATTTTAGTTAGCCAGTATGTTACATACACATCCCGCTCGTTGTCAGTCAGAAACATCCTCTGCGGCATCTTAATAACAATTAACTGATTCTCCTGGATCTCCTTTACTAGATCGATGTTGTTTTCGCTGCCTTTTTTCAACATCGTTTCAAGGTAGGCGTTAACCTTTAGCTTCTGCAGCCGGTCGACTGCACCAGTGATTAGGTGCATCCGGGTACCGACTACTTTACCCTTTTCAATAGTGTCCAACTCATGTAGGTAGCCAAGGTATTCCTCCATGTTTTCCGCCTGTTCTTTGGGTACCCGATCAATAAATTCCTTACGTACTTTATAATTCATCAGTACCGCAAACACGTCCTTAATATTGCCGTTGGTTAGGAAAACGGTTAACGCAGCGCTCTCGAAATACCTCCCCATCCTAGCGGTAAAATTAGCGTCATCCGCGTTTATGCTGTCCACCAATGTCATCAATAGAGCGGTCTGCTCTTTGGCGTTCTTATATTGGACAAAGGGATCTATGCTCGGCGGGACTTCGTTGTACCCCAAGCCTTGAAGGGTGTCCCAGTTATCGCACCGGAGCTCTAGTACTTTTTCCTGAGGGAATGCGCTGGCAATCTCGGTGCTTAATTGGCAGCTGCCTATATAGTCGGGGATAATAACGCACTCCCCAGCCTCGATAGCGTCTTTAGCTATGTTTGCCAAGAACTTAGATTTGCCGGCGCGATTCGGGCCAATTAAGACAAGTCCTAACATTCTGTACTCAGGGTCAGTACTCAAATAACTTTTTTGGCTAGTACCTTTAAACGTATTAGTACCTACGCACATAACCCCGGTAAGAAGTTCTTCGGGTACTTCCGATTCAAGCGTTCCGATCCGTTCGATGAACTTGTGCTTCTCCAGTAGCTCCCTACCCGGTAGCGCGATAAAATTAGAGCACTCATTTTCACTAGCCTTGAAGGATGTGGCACCCCTTATTCTAGTGCCTAACGGATTAAACTTACCATACAAACGCTTATGGGTTAAAGAGTTATCCTCCGTGATCGTATCAAAGCTCTGGGCAAGACTCTTGGCATTGTTGTACTGCCGCATCTTATCCTTGCTTTCGCTTAGCACTAAAATTTGAGTATCCAGGACCATGCTTTTACCCTTGGACAGGGTGTATTCGGATATGATCTTGGTATTTCTAAGACTAGAGATAATCTGATCAAATACTTCGTATTCCTTTGACCGAATCGCCTTTTTGTTTTCCCCAGCAAGGATTGCGCTCGCACTGTTAATAAGACCGTTTAATTGAGTGAAAGCCCATTTAAGCAGGTATCCTACGTTCGCTACATTTTGGTCAACCGGTAGATCGCTACGCAACTTCGCTATGGTTTTCTTATACTTAGTAGGCCACGAAAATTGGGACGTAGGAATAAAGTTATAAAATATCCCTACCTTGTCGCCATCCTCCATGATGTCCACGATGTTAAGATTTGCCTCTAGTAGGTCATTATTGCGTTTGTCTACGGCCAGACTTAAGCCGTCTTCCTTGCGATAAAACAGATGATACTTGGTTGCGGAATCCCCAAATGCGGGGATCGTGACTATATCGGCAACAGGTTTTGCCGTGAGTCCTTTCCAAGTGCTGGATAGCTTCTCTTGTAAAATGCTCGAGTATTGCTTAGGGACAATAAAGTAGAACTCGATACGCTTCTTTTCAATGTATATAAAGTAGGAAACTTTAGGTGCCGTGGCTATCGAATACTTAGTACCAAGCATAAATTCCCTGCCAAGGATAGTAATAAGCTTTCCGTGTTCAACCTTGATGCTTCGCTTAATGTCTCGGTACAAAGATCCTATGGTCGTAGCGATATTAGCCGTGGCATTGTTTAATATAGAGTTGTTAGGCGTTAGCTTGATATACATATACTCGGGATGAACGAGGGTAATAAACTTGCTGAACTTAACGGATTTAGATTTCATCTCAATACCTCCTACTCTAGATTTAAGTAAGGAGCTGGATCCACCGAGCGTCTACCCTGATCAAAGCGTATTTCGAAGTGTACGTGCGGACCGGTTGACCTTCCAGTATTCCCTGACAGGGCGATAATTTCACCTTGTTTAACCGGTTGACCAACGATTACTAATACCTGGCTGTTGTGGGCATACATTGTTTGGGTACCGTCTGGATGGTTAAGCTCTACTACATTGCCGACTATGTTCCCCATATATCCTGCATCGTGTACCGTTCCGGACTTACTGGCGAGGACCCTAGTGCCTTCACTTACGCCAAAGTCTATACCGTGATGAAATCCCCCGTCACGAGGTCCGAAAGGGGAGGAAACAGGACCAACGACAGGAACAACATAATCCGACGCTGTAATAGGAGCTGCTTGAGCCGGTGGGCCAAGAACGGCCACAATCATGATGTAAGAAACCAGTAATATCCCGGCATAACGAATACCCTGCTTTAGTCCGGCGACGTACAATATTACAAGTATGGTACAGCCAAGTATGGTAACTGTGTGCATATAGCTCACAAACAGATCGGGCTTAGCAGTTATCAGTGCGACGAGAGCCGCCAGTACTCCTCCCTTTAATGCAAGTGCAAGCATCTAGAAACCTCCTAACTTAAGAAATCTTCAATTCCAAATACGAATCTAGGTATTAATATTAACAAGGCAACAATAGCACCATAAGCAATAGACTTCTGTTTGACTCCATCGTAATCCCCGTTAAGACCTCCCTGAATTGCATCCAGCGCCCACTTTCCGATAATAACCCATTTGCCAACGGAGAATATTTTCTTGTATGCTCTCAGTCCGCCGTCGTCTATACTGCCCGCCGCTAAGGCCGTACCAGGGATAAGCAATAAAATAGCTGTAGCAATTCCGACTTGGATATAAAATGATTTATGTCGTCGAAAATGGTTAACAACTTTTACCAACATGGTATTCCACTCCTTTTCGGTATATTTTCGATGGTTGTCGAATAAAGTTTAAAAACTTTAAACTTAATAGGGAAAGTCTTGCCTTCTGTCAAGAGCTTCGATGTCCTGCGGGATGTCGGGGCTTTTTGGTTTTTAAGACCTTTCGGCTTTAAGATTGAGCATCAATTCCCGAGCCACCAACCGGGCCGCATCCGGGGTAATGGGTTCCGGCGGCTTACTTGGGCTGATGCCGAAGTACTGGCGGAGTGCCATGCGAACAATCGTACTTAGTTCACCATCTGGTATAGCGTCCAACCTCGGTCCAATGCTGGGATCATCCCAAAATGTTCTGCGTTTTTTCACAGCCTCACCCCTCGACGTTTTGTATGACTGGCGTAGTATAATGTAAGACACTGTGTGATCGTGTTCGCTTAGTGTCTTACTGTTTGATATATGATATAGACTAAAGTCTATATTTATGCCCAAAAAAATAAAAAATATATTTGACCTACTTGAATAAAGAAGGCCAAATATATTCCATCGAGTACCCGAGGGCTACCGATATCATTGCTGCTCGCACAAGAGTAAGTCGTTTTACCTTGCCGGCAATGATATCGCTTATGTCACTTTGGTAAAGTCCAATCATGTCAGCAAGATCTTTCTGTACCATGCCGCGTTTATCTAGTATTTCCTGTATCCTATTGTCTGCCAACAGATCATAATTCATCGCATCACCACCATAGGAAAATACTTCCACATGGTGTTTGTGAAATCCTGCAAGCGTAATTTTGGCGTTTTGCGCGTAATATATAGACTTAAGGTTATCTTTCTTGACCAATTGTTCATAATTCATTCGACATGGTTTTCGAGATTTCGACCAAGAAAGGGGTATATGCTTGTAATATCGTTGATTATTACGATTGATGGAATTTATAGGTAACAACGAATGGAGATGGGCGCTTGGCATTGATTAGGGGTCTAGGCAGAAACGTAAAGGAGGAGTGGTTATATTCCAAATTACATTGCGTGCTATCAGGATTTCTTGCGGGTACACAGGTGATGAGGTTGCTAGGTGCTGCGATGTACCCGTAGGGGATATAAATAAGGCTGAAATAGATTCAAGCGAGATGGCATATAGTTTATTATCTAAAATGGCTGATCTTTATAAGGTCGCAATAGATCGTATTTATTTAGGGCCTGAGGGTAACGAAAGGGTAACGTAATTCCGATGAAGGTGGAGTTTTATTAATAAAGATGTTACAAGTATGCAAGAGTCAAATAACCTCTAGGTTAGCCTGTAGTGCGTCTTTGCGGTCTATCAATAAAGATATTACAGTTAGGGGATATAGTGGGCATGAGATATTGGGTATACCTTGCATAAAAATTACGAACCTGGCTGTACCAACGGTCGAAGGGTCTTTATATACACTATTTTTACTCAAGGGTAACGAAAGGGTAACGAAATGGAACAAAAGATATTCCACGCCCGAGAAAAGCGCGGAATAGTTAGAGGTTTTTCATGAGTTCGCTGAACTTTTTGGAGGCCTCTTTTTTCATTGTTTTTGTGGTATGCATATAGACGTATCTTGTTGTTTTATCATCTTTATGACCGAGCCTCTCCATAATCTCCGGGAGGCTGACGCCCGCCTCAGCAAGTAAAGAAGTGTGGGTATGTCGTAATGAGTGGGGGGTCAACGATGCGTTCAAGCTAGCGAGCTTTAACAGGCGACACATGCGTCTTTCTATGAAATTAGTAGTCTCTGGATAACCAAGAAATTTATCCTCCTGTGCAAATATGAAATCCTTATCATGGTAAGAATCCCTGTTTTTCATGAGTGTAATATTTTGGCTTGACTTGTGCTTTTTTAACTCTTCTAAAACAACTCCATCAACGGAAATTTTCCTTTTAGATGCCTTTGTCTTCGGTGGAGATAATTCGTAGGCCGTCGCCTTGTTGGTTGGATTGTAGTAAGTCTTGGTGATGTTGACGCTACCTTCGATAAAATCAATGTCTTTCCATTTCAGTGCACATAGCTCCCCTATTCTCACGCCTGTGTACGCCAAAAATAGAAAAATCAGATAATCCTTATCTAATCCTTTATCATTGGCAGTTTGCAGAAAAAGGGATAACTCGTCTTTTTCTAGATACTTCTCTATTTCCTCTTCCTCCTCTAACTCCTCGATCGTTTTAGTTGTTTTCGGCACTGCAGCATACCTAGTCGGGTCATTCTTGATTAACTCAAGTTCTACAGCTTTATTAAATATCATGCGTCCTGTTGTGTGCGCTCCTATGATTGAGCTTTCTGAAAATCCCCTATCTTTTAAGGTAATTAGGGCATCTTGGTATTGCTTGCGTGTTACATCTTTTAATTTTAGTTTTGCAAAGAAAGTCTTTATTCTTGCAATCTCAATCTCCCTGACCCTAATCGTACTCTTCTTTTTGGGTTTGCCTGTGTTTTTGTAATAGCCTAGCCATTCCTTGGAAAATTGCTCGAACGTGATATTTGACTCCTTAACATAAGTTCCTTGCTCCACTTCTTGAATCACTATACCGCATGCAAGTTGCGCAGCCTTCTTTGTTTTGAAGCCTCCTTTCTTCTCCTGCTTACGGTCTCCTGTGCTTGGATCGACGCCAACATCAACGATATACGACCAGGTTGCACCACAGCTACATTTCTTTTTGTCAGAGCAGATACACTTTGGCCTGTAATAATATCCTTGCATAATGCATCACTCCTTAGACGTATGTTTTGCTGGCCTGAAGTGTCCCATATAAATTCCACATATACTCACTTGATTTGGTAAGACTTCGATAGTCTTATGTTTGGGGTTTTCTGGTGCTAACTTTATTTGTGGTGATCCTTCCGACCACTTAATGCGTTTCAACATTCCCTCCTCGTCGCCGTTAATAAGCGCCGCAACGATTTGCCCATTGTGATCAGCCCATTGTGCGTAACGCATATAGACTATATCCCCTGATTCGATACCAGCGCCAACCATACTGTCCCCCTTAACCTTCAGGGCATAGTCTGGTTGTTGGTTACTCAAGAAAGGGTAATGGATGTAGTCTTCAACATTCTGCTCAGCCGTTAGGCCTTCTCCTGCGCAGATTGTACCTATAAGAGGTATTGACTTATAGGTTTGAGATTTTTTAAGCGAAGAGTTTATATCTGATTTTGGAATATTTAATGCATCTGATATTTTCTGTAGATTTCCGGGAGACATTAACGTTTTACCTAAAACATAGTCCGAAATAGTACTTGTCGATAATCCTGTTTTATCACTTAGCTCAGTTTGACTAACACCTTTAAGGTGCAGTATTTGTTTAAGGTTGATGGAGATATCTTTAATCATTCCTATCTCAACCTCAGTGTATTTACTCCGTGCCATTGTTTTCCCTCCGGTAAAATAAAATTAACGATGATGTTACATTCCGAGTATATCCGATTTTAGGCATATTTAAAAGCATTTTTTCATAAAATATATGTTGACATTCCTGTTAAATCGGATTAGTATAAAATCAAGGAGGTGGACAGGGTGAGTGCGGTTAAGGAGATATTCAGAATTACATGGCGAGCTGCAAGGGTAAACAGAGGGTACAATCAGGCTGAGGTTGCTGAATTATCTGGCAAAAACATAGATACGGTCACAAAGTATGAAAAGGATTCAACAGAAATACCGCACAACTTAATGCGGTTGTGGTTGGATTTATATAACGTACCTGAAGACCTTATTTATTGTGGTCCTGAATCCGATTTAACAGGAAAGAAATAATTCTCTATAGAAAGGAAACGACCAATGAAGGCTAAGCAACATATTTCCATCGATGCGTTACCTGAAGTGATCACAGCCCAAAACATAGCTGATTATCTCGGAATATCCCGGGGGCGTGTTTACGAATTGTTTCAACGAAAGCCCACTGCCGGAGGGATACCTAACTTTGAGATAGGTCTATCCAAGAGGGTTGAAAAAAAGGATTTTATCCAGTGGATCGATGCCAGGAAGAAAGAAAAAGTTGGTTAATTGTGAAAAAGCGGCCAACTAAATCAAGGAGAGGATATTAATGAACATCCGCATCGAAACATGCTTAGGCCACGAGACGGCAAAAAGAAGCCCACAAAGGGCCTCAACTCAACAACCTCATATACTTCGCTCATTATTAACGGCGATTGCTCTTAGCGCTGGCATTATAACAGGATTCATTGCTGGAGCGCACTATTTCTTGAAATAGGTAAAAGAAATCCAAGCGAGCGCTAAACCTGAAGCGAACCCAAAGACATAACCCAGTAAAACCTGAAATAACATCCAACGACGATCTGACCATTTCTGTCTCATGACTTCGGACTTCTTGTTAAAATATTCCAACCCGTTATGAGTTAGATGGATAAGTGTGATTTTCTCGTTTATATCCTCCGAATAGTCAATCAGTTTTTCATTCTTAAGAATTCCTAAAGCGGTTCTTATCGAGTATGGATCTATGCCAATCAAGTCATCGTAGAGTTCGTGTAAACCCTTATTGTATTGACTAAAATTCTCTGAATTAAACTCCATTAAAAACTTCAAAATTGTTTCTTTAGTTTTGGTATCCAGTGCAATTACCTCCTATCGCGTACATTCTTCGACACAAGGAGGGCTAAATCCTATAAGGATGCTGATTGTAAATGGCGGTCAACTAAATCGAGGAGAGGATATCAATGGGAGACTTAGTCTTTCTCGAACCAAACTCCATCAAGGCTGTACCGTTTACGACTAGTGACGTTATTGCTGAGTACGCAAAAATAGATTATCGCTCCGTCCAACGAACAATCGAAAAGCATCTAAAAAGACTTGAAAAGTTCGGAAGGGTGCGATTTGAAATCACACCCATGAAAACAAGAGGAGGTATTCAGGACAAGAAGATTTATTACCTTACGGAAGAGCAAGCGACTCTACTAGTTACATTTCTTAAAAACACAGACGTTGTTGCTGATTTCAAAGTTGAACTAGTTCGTCAATTCTTTGAAATGCGTTCCGAACTCCAAAGGCGTCAAATCGGAAAATTAAATCTAAAACCAACTCGCAGATCCCTAACGGATGAAATCAAGGGCAACCCAGAACACAGCAAATGGGATTACAAGTTATTCACTGACTTAGCCTACAAAATGGTAACTGGTAAAATTGCAGCTCAACTTCGTAAAGAACGAGGAGCGAGCAAGAAATCCGTTGCGCTTGACTACATGACATCGAACGAAATAATGCTCGTGGACAAGCTTATGTACAAAATGGCCGTGCTTTACGAAATGGGACTGGATTATTACCAGATCAAGGAAATGTTACAGAAAAGTCAGGAGAAGGCGTTGTCTAGTAATGGGTGAAGTTAAACAACTACGACCAATTAATACGCCAAACGAAGAGTATGTTTTCCTCAATCCACTTAAGCCAAAAAGTCTAGAGTATGTCATTAGATATGTTGGGCAACTGATAAACAAAGGATACGCAATTGCGTCAATTGAGTCAGTAAAGGGGCACGACAACCTATACCTTATTTGTCTGCACCGTTAAGCCAATCACCCAGCATTGTGAAAGCGTTGGTTATGGAGGGAGGTGAAAATGATGTCAGAGCAAACCATTGAGCAACGTGTTTCTGTACTCGAAAAAGAAATAGCCGAACTGAAAGTGCAAGTTTCAGCCCGGCCAATGGATATCGAAAAGTTCGCGGCGGAATTAGCGCTCTATAGATCTAAAGCCTCACACAAAACGGAATAAAGAAGTTTCTTTGTGAATTCTTGTGATTCAGTTATGCAAAACATCGCTATACCAGCATTAGAAATATTTTTACCGTCATCAGAGTATTTTAGTAAATTTGTTAAAATTTGTTCTTCCGTTGACTCGCTGGTAATTTTATTTGCTAAATCATCACAGATAGTTTTGAGTTCCTGTTTATCCATAGTTATATCACCTCCTCTCACATCGAGATTGGAAGTCCGAACAGCTTACATTTCGACACGAAAGAGGTAAAACCTGTAAATTATTTTGCGAAGGGAGGTTGGTAAAGTGAATGTAGCCTTGAAAATTGTCACGAGTTCCATGGAAGATGCAGAAAAAAGTCTTTCGGAAATCGCACGCATACGCGCAGATCTGGTAAAAAAATACCCCGACATTGTAGTGAATGTCGAGGTAGAGATCAGATAATTAGTCTTCCTTCGTTATAGAGATAAACTTCAGTCCTTTGCATGATGCTGAATAGTTCGCGCCTTCAGCATATAAATGCATATCACAGCTTACTGGAAAATCGTGTTCTAGTATTTCATTTTCTGATACAACAACATCGTCAATTGCGTTGAAATATTTTACTTTCGTTATGTGCTCAAACTCCTGATAACTCTTGTCGTTGTAAATAAACTGAAACTTAAACATTTTGCCACCTCCTTCCTGTATCGACATTGGCTAGTCCGGACAAATTACCATTTCGACACGAAAGAAGGAAAACCTGTAAATATTTACCGAGGGGAGGCGAGAACCACGAAAGAGCAGATCGCCAATAAAGACCAAGCATTTGCCATGGTACTAAAGATCAACAGTATGCCGCGTTCTAGCTGGATTAAAAAAGGCAGCCGGGCAAAGTCAAACGAGAATATCGAGATACCCAGAGAGCTCGCGATGGAGCTGGCTAACAAAGCTGTTTACTTTTACCAAACTCTTGAGTTGCTTCCGTGCGATCCGTTTTGCAATTGCAGTGAAATAGAGGCCCTGCTACAGAAAACGGTCCAAGAACTGCCGGAAGGCGATACGGTGGACGAGTTGGAGCAAATCATGTTTAGATTTTGCACTTCGTGTGGGAAGAAGTTTGAACGGAAACGAGGCGAAGGAAACCGTGGCAAAATCCCTAACAACATGGCTAAAAGGCCTAACGATAACCCCAACATTCGAAACCCTACCGGAGACTAAGGTCACAATCCCCGGCGGGGACCTAAAAACCCTGACCATGCCGAAGTGTCGACCCTGCACATGGATATTCCGTTCCCTCGGAAAAAGCTTTTGTAATCATCCGAAGGCACCTGACGCGCGGAAGAAGCGCGCAACCCGTATACCGTCGAGAGAGACCAGGATGGGGCCGGATTGGTGCCCGTTGAGGATAGTGTGAGAGAAGGAGGAGGAAAACGAAGTGGCAAACTACCAAATAGAGGTAAAAGTAACGGATCTAGAAAAATTCAAGCAAATCGTAGTGGAAAACGAGATATTAAAGCTTCAGCTCGAGAAACTCAAAACAGCAAGTAAGGAAGCTGCTGAAATCCTTGGAGACATGGTTGACGTAGCGAATGCAACGGGGAGCGCTTATTTGTATCGAAGAGATACCGAAAACATTTTAAGGGTTACAAAAGCGTTGGTCGTTGGAGATATCAAACCACACCCAGACAGCCCACTATCCTCGCCGGATTGCCCAGAAATCAAGCAAGAAATCAAAAATATATTGCACGACATGCGCAATATGCCGGATGGCTCAACTTACTCAATCGCACTGGTACGAGAAATGCTCGAAAGCCTCTTGGGTGAAGAAGGGCGGTGATCACGTGCTTCGTAAGGTTCTCGAAGCAGCTCATGGTCCAATGACAGACACCGAGTTTGCCGAAGTCATGGACCTAATCAGAACGGATGTGAAGGTAAACCGCGTCGCCTTCAATCGAAGGACAAGCACTAAGGAAGCGATTGATATCGCACTAGGTTGTTTTATGGCACTCCGGAGGGGTCAGGTAGCTTAATGGATGGAGAAGGAGGTAAAAACGATTGAGAGAAACCACAGCCGAGAAACAAGCTAAAAATCCAAGGCTAATCCATGAATTCGAAGGCGGACCCGTTAGCTTATTTTGGCAAGACCCTACTTGGTTCAGACCACATTACAAGGGCGAAGATATGAAACTTATCGTCCTCGAACTATGTAAATACCATCAAGTTTTTGTTGATCATAAGATCATGCCAACCTTAAATGCTGTCGTGTGGGAAAGGATGCCTTTATGTAATCCATGCGAGGAATGCGACGAGTGTAGCGCTGATACCTGTCCAAAGTCGGAGGATGAAGTTGGCGAAAAGGGCTCCAGGATGCAGATAGCTGAGACTCTGGAAGGTTGGTTTATCGATCTTGGAAAATGCACACCTTGGGATGATCCCGTTAAGCTCAAAGCCGAAAACGTAAGGCTCAAACTGCAACTTGAAAAGGTGCTGGAAGCGATAGGGGAAGGAGTTCCGTGCCCTAACGCTGTGAATTTACCAATTGTTGATATTAGATGCGGCGAGTTCAATTGTATAGAATGCTGGCGACAAGCTCTAGAAACTGTTAAGGAAGGCGAGGTGACGGGAAGCGGATGCCAAGGTAATTGACCTGACCAAAGAAGGAACCCTTCTGCCATGTGCTCCTGACGTATGCCAAGAATGCGCAACGAAGCACGATCCGGCAATGCCCCACAACCAGCAAAGCCTTTACTATCAATACAAGTTTTATCAGCAGAACGGACGTTTTCCAACTTGGAATGATGCTCTAGCCCATTGTTCCCTCAAAACAAAGGCATGGTGGAAGAAGGAACTCACGGAAAGAGGTATCGAGATTTAAGAGCAAGGAGGGTGGGCCCCATGCAAAAACAATCGTTAACCCCGCGATGCCTATGTGGGCAAACCATAACCTTTCCAAAACGCAAGAACATATCGCACTGTACGACCGAAGGATGCGGAGTCCGTTGGGAGCGTGGCCCGGAAGGCTATTGGGCAATCGGGCTCACAAGGATAATGTTTACCCCTTATTTAGCAAAGCTAAAGGAGTCCAAGTACAAACTTGACCGTTATGGTCGCTACATGGAGTGGAGGGAAAGGAACAAGGGGAAGGCGGGGAGGAAATGACGGAAGAACAGAAAGCCCAGGCTCTGTCAAAGCTTAAAGAGGTCCGCGAGACGTGGGTTGACCTACCAAGGCATGTTTACACCGAAGCATACGAGTCAGCAATTCTTACTTATGTTGCCCTGTGCGTTCACTATGGGCATACCGAAATCGAATCCCTGGTCATCAGTATCCTGCATCACGAAACGGGCGGGAGGGAGCCGTATTTTAGGCTTGATTGGAGAGAAGGGCAGCTGGAAAAGATCCTGAAGTCCATTCGACGGAAACTGCTCAAAGTTGATTGGATTAAGCGCGAAGTTGAGGCATACCAGCTAGTTCAAGAAGAAAAGCGTTATCACGAACTTTGGGCGCAAACCATGCACAGCGGTCAGGCGACGAGGGTTAACAAAACCGAGAAGTCCAATCCTTATGCCACGCTTGCGACCGTTACCGATGAAGGTTTGACGGTGGAGTACATGGCTGGCAGGGTCGTTGGTCAAGAGTATGTTGTCCCGGTGTTCATAGACTCCGTTAACTGGGGAGGGCTGAAATGAAGCAAGGTAAAGCACCAACGCGAGCGCAAGAGATCAGACTCAAATCCCTACGACTCATTCCCGAGAATTGGTTAGTAGTTAGGGACTGCCCTACGTGTTTCGTCATTATTCATCGGGTGTCGAAAAAGGTTCGAACACTTGACTTGCAGCCAAGAAAGGAGAATTCAATTGGATCAACTAGAACTCGAAGTAATCAACATCCTGCGAGAACTCGGAATACCTGCACATATCAAGGGTTATCGGTACATCATAGCCGCGGTTAAATACCTTCGCAAGAATCCAAACTCCATCTATCACGTGATCAAAGAACTCTATCCAGAGGCCGGAAAATCGTGTGGCGAAGAAAAAACCAACCGTGTCGAAAGAGGCATTCGCCACGCGATTAGCCTGGCTTCCTCCGATGACAACACATGGCTCAAAGTGCTCGGCAGAGTTGGACCGATGCCAAATGGAGAGTTCTTGGCAGCGTTGGACGAGACAATACGGATTAAGGCGGCAAGTAATCCTGACAAGCTGGAAGAGCGCATTCGTGAAGAGTAATGTGGCTTTGAGCCGCAAAAACCGGTTCGCCGATCTAAAGACCGAATCCGAAATGAATTCCATGGCTATCGGAATCATCGGGGTAATCGTGGGGGAGATTCACAGCACCGCTGAGGAAAAGGTTGTGGAAATTGCAAGGACCATGAAGGATATGAACCAAGTGTTGGACGCGAAAAAAGCCTCTGCGTCAACAGAGGCCCAAGGGGAAATATATCATTTGAATTGTATCATAGATCCGGAAAAAGTTGAATCATTCAAGAGGCAATGGAACTCCATAGATGTCTCGAAAGTTGAACCACTGGTGGCTTTTCCGTTGACGGAGCGTGGGCCAAAGTGCAGGGATTGTAAATGCTTTAATTGTGGGGAATTGATCGAATGTCGAGTTATTGAACCGTCTGCCTTGCTCCATTGCGCGTCACTTTGTATAGGGTTGTACCCAATTGAGTCGTGCAAATATTTTGACAAGGAGAACGATGATCAAGCGGAAGCAAAGTCGGACGCTGAAGAGATTTTAAGAAATGAGGGGTAAATGTTGAAAATATCAGAAAAACACCTCAAGGAAGTATGCAAGATTGGTCAGGGTGCTGAATGTTGCAGGTATATTGTTTTAGGCGATGCTCTTGAGTGCTCTAAAGGTACAGCCGTGGGCGGACTTCTAGATAGAAGAGCCAGAAAAGGAGAAACGACAGCCCAAGGGGATAACTGCGACGGCCATGGATCGCCAATCAGTAAGCCTAAGACTCGGATTATTGATCAAGTGTCTAAGGATACAGGGATTTCTCCAGAGGACTTGGCGAAATACCATTGCGTTAATGAATTCCGTAATAAATTTAAAGCGCTTTGCGATGGCCCTTGCGAAGCTTGCTGGGATCAGGAGGATTTCAAGGAGGAAGCTGTCGATCCCTACGTTTTGGTAACGGTAACGGATGAGGAAGCTGAGTGCATTAATAGGGTTAAGGACAAGCTTGATGAGGCTTGCAAGCTTTCTAGGAAAGCTAAGGAAATAAAAAAGAATGCCTTTGAGGAAAAAGATGTCTGGTTTGCGGAGGTAGAAGAGAAGTACGGAATTAAGGGTAATTTCCGTTTTGATCCCGAGACCAAAGCTTTGCGGAGGATGGAAAAGCCTGACGAAAGAGCAGCTATCACCAAGGTAATCGGAATATTGGTAGGACTTCAAGAAACTACCATTGGCCCTAAATAAAAGAGAGTGAGGAAATACAAATGTCAGTAAAGGAAACGAAAGCCCAAGAACAGTCTCAGGAAATCGCACTTTTAGGTGACGGAGCCGTATTTGTAAAACGGACCGCCTCTGGCCTTGTCAAGGCTGTTAAGGCTCAAATAAAACTTGAGGAGAAGAAAGGCCATCTCGCGGAAATTCAAGGGAAGGTGATGGTCACCGGAGCCGGATACAACGAAATGAATAAGGTTGCAGGGGTTTCTGTTATCACTCCCGAGAAATTAACCTTGCCGGATGGATCGGTGGTTGTTAATCCATACCCTATCGTAGATCCTGTTTCGGGAAGTATCTCAAAAGTTTGGGTTAAAAAGATGGCAATCGGCTTAAGCCCAATTGGCAATCTAGTTATCACCACTTCCACCCTGCTTTATGATATCCAAATGTATTTCATTCAGGACCTTATGAAAAAGATTAAAAAAAATTCTATTGCTGGTCGACTTTGCATGGAATCCATGCTGACAGATCAGGACAGATTGAAAGGAATGTTTTGCCGAATTGAAGGTGAAATGGGAATTTGGGCGGACATTAATAACATAGATACAATGACCTGCATTGAGACATTCATACAAAACAAGCTCTTTGCTGAACGAAAAGCCCAAACCATTGCCGAACGCAATGCAATGAAGAAACATCCTGCGCTTGCAACAACCTTAGTTGTTCCAACCGGACCGGAAAAGGCCAGAACTGCCGTTGTTAACGTGGTTGGATTCTCCCATGATTTTTCCCAGCAAGAACTATTAGATATTGCCCAAAAAGCATCCGACGGAGAACCGATCACAGTGAACAACAAAAAGGTTGAGGTCGTTGATATCTCATCCAGCGAACTTACCGAAGAAGATTTGGCAACCAGTACTGATGAGGAAGAAAATACAGAAGGCTCAAGTGGGGGTGATCTTCTTTGATCACAGCGATAACCATGCGCAACTTCAAGGGCCAGATGGAGTCGCAAAAGTTAACTGGTAAAGACATCTTCGTCGGCCCAAATGGCAAGGGTAAGACGACTCGGTTACAAGCTGTCGGTATTGCCCTCCTTGGTTACGTACCCGGCAAGGGCAAATTGCCAGCTGAGACGTTTAAATTAGCCAGTGCGGATAATATGTCAGTTGGGCTTGTGACTGATAATCTGACATTTGCCCGTACCTTTACGAGGACGGAAAAGAGCGGTAAGGATGGGGCTAGTAACGTTACAGTCTCCCAAGACATTACCTTATCACCCAGTCGGGGCGAAAAGAAGGCAGTGGAGAAAGAAGCGCGGATTGCCTTCGAGGTTGGAAACTTTCCGGTAATGCTGGATTTTAATGAGTTCCTTTCCTTGTCAGACTCAAAACGTCGGGATTTTATCTATGGATTATCGGCTATCAAGACGGATTCGTGGGATCGCACCAAAGTCGAGAAACACATAAGGACTAAACTCCTCACATTGGATCTCGAAGTAAATAATCCTGATCAATACCAAATCATGAGCGGACTCATAGTGGACGCAATGAAGGAATATCCGGAACACGATGACATTCAGGCCGGATTACAGTCGATGATCGAATGGGCCAAAGCTAAGCAGACCCACTGGAACGATGAGAAGAAGAATGCTGTTGGTGCTGTCAAGAAGTTGGCCGACATGAAGAATCAGCTGGAAGAAACCGACCGTAATATCGTGCAGCACAAAGCCGAATTAGAGCAGCTGCAGCAACAGCTTACTGACAGTGAAAGTCAACTCGCTAGAGATCGAGAACGAAAACGTGCAATTGATCAGCGCCTTGTTAGGATAAGTGAACTCGGGACAATGATTGAAACGCTGTCTAAGAGTCAGGCTGAACCTGCAGTTAATTATGACCTGATGATTACGGAGCTCCGAGGACAGATCAAAGAGTTTGACTTTAAGGCAACGTTCGCCAGATTTGATCAAGAATTGCAAGCATTAACCAATCAGCTCAAAGAGGCAAGGGAACAGGATCGAGCCACCATCACTGCATTAGCCCAAATCCAGGCGGAAAAAACGGTACTTAATTCGACCTTAAAGCAGATCGATGAGCAGTCAAAGAAAAATGGCTCCGGCAGGGTCTGTGTTATTCATCCCAAGATTGGATGCGACAAGGATTTTAGCAAGGCAGCGACAGTCTTTAGTCAACAGCTCGTTGTATTGGAGCAAAGAGAAGCCGACCAAAAGGCTGTACAAAAGGAAGTAAGGATTCGGATCGAAGGCCTTGAAACCGGTAAAAACGACATCGATGCGCAACGTACAGAGACGCATAAAAATCAAACGACCTTGAATCAGGTGAACGAGGAAACTAGAAAATCGATTGCTAATCTAGAGAAGAAAAAAGCAGATGAGGTCAACGCTGCAGCGCGAATCAGCGACCAGCTGAAGATGTACCAGGACGAATTGACTAGGATTAAGAGTTTACCACCCGAGGTGATCGCCCCCTTGGATATCTTGGAGAAACAAAGCGAAGGGCGTAGGGCGCAGATCAAGGAGCTCAAGGTCAAGCTAGAGGGGCAAGAGAAGGCCAAGATTACGCTGAGTAGTCTTAAGTCCACGATGATCGACTCCAAGACTGCAAATTATAATGCGCAGTGCATAAAGGACCTTGCTGAGTCCCTGGGCGCAAAAGGCCTACAAGGCGAGCTAGTGAAAGGGATACTTGAGCCGATACGCTCTGATATTCAAACGAATCTTGAACTTATGGGAATTGACAGTGAATTTTACTTTTCGACGGAATCTGATACCGGCAAAGAAGTGTTCCAATTTGGCTGGAAGAATAGCCATGGTGACGAACGCAACTTTGATGCTCTGAGCACTGGGCAACAACTGATTCTTTTAATTGCAATGCTTGTTACCTTCTTGGAAAGATCTAATCCACCACTTAAAGTTTTAGCGATCGACAATATAGAGAATCTTGATCCGAGGAATTTATGTCGGGCCTTGGTTGGCATGAACAAACTCTCGAGTAAGATCGATAACATTATCCTTTCTGGAGTGGTCGATGTTTATCGGAGTAAGTGGATTGACGGTCAAGAAGTTAGGACACCGCTTCCGGAATTGGAAGGCTGGGGAGTAACAGACTTAGGTATTGAGGAGGTGAAGACAGATGCCAGGATGTTATAAATGCGGAACCCAACAAAAGGTTTTAATAAGCCTCACGACCACTCTTCCTGATACCAAAGGAAAGCCTCAAATTGGTTCTTATGCTCTTTGCGATAAATGCGCCGAAGATCATAAGGAGGATGCCAAGAAATGAGCCTCTTATCTGGCCTAAATGATCAACAACTGAAGGCGGTCACATCCGATAGTCCAACCATACTCAATCTAGCTGGGGCAGGATCTGGAAAAACCAGAGTCCTGACCTCACGAATAAATTATCTTCACCAAGAGAAGCGAGTAGGCACCAGCAACATACTCGCCATAACCTTCACTCGTCTTGCGGCCAAGGAAATGAAAGAGCGGGTCATGCATCTAGTTGGAACGAGCGAGGGTCATAAGTTAACGATCGGGACATTTCATAGTTTCTGTGTACGAATCCTCAAGGAGTGGGGTCATCTAGTTTCGTTAGAGAAGAACTTCACCATCTATACAGAGGATGATCGGAGAGCCATTATTCAGTCGTGCATTAATGAGCTTGGATATAAGGTTAAATTGCAGGATGTCCTAGATAATCTTTATAAAGATCTTTCTGATTGGGATGTTTCGTTAGTAAGGGTACTTGAAGAATACGAATACCGATTAAAGCGGAACAACGCCGCAGATCTCGATGGCTTGTTAGTTCTCGCGAAGGATGTACTTTCTTTTCCTCAAGCTCAAGCGGAATTACAAAACCGGTACCGATACGTTTTCGTTGATGAGTTTCAGGACACCAACGACATACAGCTTGAGATTATCAATCTACTTAATCCGGATAACCTTTTCGTGGTAGGAGACGACTTTCAATGTTGGGCTAAGGATGGACTAGTTACCACACTTCAAGGGGATATACCTATTGCAAATCTCCAAGTTGGTGATCGGGTATTGTCAATGGTGAAGGGCAAGGTAGAGTTTGCAGATGTAACAGGAAAGAGTAATCCCATTATCAAAGAGATACTTAGTATTAAAACTAAGTCCGGAAAGGTACTGAGAGTAAGTCCGGAACACAAATGCTTTACTACATTACCTTCGTTTGATAAAGGTAGACACTATCTTTATCTCATGTATCGGAAGGATAAAGGGTTTAGGATTGGTTTATTAACAGGAGGTCTTTACGGAACTTTATTTAGTCGAACTCACCCCGAAAGGCCCGAGAGATTATGGTTATTAGCTGGATTCGATGATAAAGACGATGCAGCGTATAGCGAAGAATATCTCTCGCTTAAATATAACGTGCCGACTAATCCTTTTTATCATAACGGTAGGAACATATCGTTAGGTCAATCTTCTTTAGATAAATTATTTGCTGAATTTGGCGAAAACGGACAAAGCGTATTGTATCACTTTGGTTATGAATTTGATTACCCTCATTACGTGCCCCAAGGAACCGTTAAGTACAATTCTCGTATTATCAATATTAATCTTCTTCTGAACTTACCAAAAAACGGAACCATGGTTAGTTATGAAAGTGGTGGAGAAAGGGTAAGGAAAGTATTTTGTAATTCACAAGGCTATAAAGATGCTAGACTCTTTGCTGAAAAATTAGCTAAGGAAAAGGGAGCAAATGTAATTGTAGAAAAATATTCGCATGATAAACACAAATATCTAAGCGTTATTCCGGCTAATCAATTACTTATTACTATGAAGATTCCGGTTATTGAAGATAGAACGGAAATTCTGGATGAGATTATTGAAATTAGTCGAGAATCTAAGCAAGAAGTTTATCACGTAGAAGTAGCAAGGACAGGGATATTAATTGTGAATAATGTCGTTAGTCATAATTCCATCTATCAGTTCCGAGGGGCAAATGTCCAAAACATCATTGATTTCCCGAACAAATATTATGGTTGCGAAGTCGTAAAACTCGAACGCAATTACCGGTCGACAAAGCAGATTGTTTCAGCAGCAAATGCGCTGATTAAACACAATGTCAGTCAGACAGAGAAGGTGCTGATTGCCGATCGCGATGGTGCAGATATTACTTATCTAGTTATGCTGGATGAAGGCGTTGAGGCAATGAATGTTGCTGACATGATAAGTGCAGAGTTCAAGCTGACGGAAACGTGGTCAGATATAGCAGTCCTGGCGCGAACGAATCGACAGCTTCAAAAGATCAAAGAAAACCTAGATCGGCGAAACATTCCATCCCTGATCGTTTCAAGCCAAGATGATGTCTTCAAGAAACATGATATCAGAATGATTATTGCGTTTATCGAGGCGGCAATTAACCCGCTAGATGATATGAACGTCCGCAAGGTGATCAATTTCCCTGAGGCGAGACTTACTGATCTTGACATTCAAAACCTTGAATTAAAGGCGCTCAATATCGGACAGAGTCTCTCGGAAGTAATGCAAATAGGAACAGTGAAGGAAAGACTTTTTTATCAACTCTTAGAATCGGCTAAAGAAAGTTCCGAAGAACGCGAAACCGCCCTCGAGGTAATCGAAGAAGCAATACATCAACTTGACCTCAGGTATCACTACTACAATGAGGGCCTAAATAACCGGGCAGAAGATCTTGTAACAATGTTTACTGAGGTAGAACGATGGCAAAACGTTCAAGAGTCACTGGGCGAACCCAACGGCATCTTTTCTTTTCTGAAATGGCTCCGAATGAAGGATATTCAGGAAAAGTTAGTTCAAGAAAAAGTAGATGTAGTCAAGTTAATGACGGTTCATGCATCAAAAGGCCTAGAATTCCCGGTCGTATTCGTAATTGGCATGAACCAAAATGTTTTCCCCAGCAAGAGAACGGAGGACATGGAAGAGGAACGCCGGTTGTTCTACGTTGCAATCACCAGAGCGAAGGACCGGTTATATCTTACTCGCCCGGAGCAAAGGGTGGCTTATCCTGGTGGGCCAATGGTTCTACAAGCCGAGAGTCAATTTATTAGGGAAATTAACATCGAGCAGTCGAGAGGGACAAGTCAGTCGCAAGGAAAGGTAGTGGGGTTTGAATGGTTGGAGTAGATTCCATCGAGGTAGATATGAAAGACGCGGTGGATGTCGATGGGTGAAACAAAAATAGAGTGGGCTTCTCATACGTGGAATCCAATTTCGGGCTGCACTAAGATATCTACCGGCTGCCAAAACTGTTACGCAGAACGAATGAGTAAGCGCCTAGCTGGGCGTTGCGGATACCCGAAGGATGAGCCATTCAAGGTTACCGTCCACCAAGATAAATTCATTGAGCCTTTGACGTGGAGGAAGCCGCGCCGGGTTTTTGTAAATTCAATGAGTGACTTATTTCATCCTGATGTTAAGGATGACTGGATTTTGGCCGCGTTTGTAGCAATGGGCCTTACCTACGAACACACAGGAGAAATGAAAGAAGTATCACCGGGTCATAAAACAGCAATACACAAGCCAAAGCATATCTTCATGATACTTACGAAACGTCCTGAGAGAATGAGAGACTTTATTAATCGTCTTGTTTCTGGCGAGCCAGACGAAGAGTGGGATAATAGAGCAAATTATTTCGCTACTCAATTAGCTGGCGCAAACGGAGCGATATTGCCAGGTAATGCAATATTCACAGTTATGGCATGGATTAGAGATGGAATGCCCGGTCTCTGGCTTGGCGTCTCCGTCGAGAACCAAGCCGCAGCAGGCGAACGGATACCTTTGTTATTACAGACGCCTGCAGTAGTTCGGTTTATCAGTGCGGAGCCGTTGTTGTCAGAAATCAACCTAAGTAGATATTTAAAACAGCCTATTTGTAAGCACTGGAGCCGAGATGGAGATCCGAATAAATATGGTAAATACCACTGGGAGAAGCAATCACTTTTTAGTGCCGATTGGGTTGGTATCGATTTGGCTATATGCGGTGGAGAATCAGGACCAGGCGCGCGGCCAGTGCATCCGGATTGGGTTAGATCCCTACGGGATCAATGCCAGGCGGCAGGAACTAAGTTTTTCTTCAAGCAGTGGGGAGAGTTTAAGGAGGTACACCGTTACAACTCTTGGCCAAAATATCGCGACACAGTTGGGAGAGTAGCAAAAGCAATTGGAACAACACATTCCGGCCGAGCTGCCTTATTAAATGTTGACGGTTCAGATCTAGTCAATGGTGGTCCCGATCATAAGTTTTTTCCCATCAGCCATCTTGAACGAGTTGGTAAGAAGCAAGCCGGGCGCGAATTGGATGGTCGGACGTGGGACGAGATACACGAGGTAGGCGAATCGTGAACCCTCAAAGAGAGATTATAGTTGACAACTTTTGTGGCGGTGGGGGAGTAAGTACAGGGTGCAAGAAGGCAACTGGAAGAAGTCCTGATATTGCTATAAATCACGACCAAGAAGCAATTAGTATGCACGCCGTCAATCATCCGGAAACGAAACATTACCGCGAAGATGTTTGGCAAGTGGATCCGCGAAAGGCAACAAGCGGGCAACCTGTGGCCCTAGTATGGTTAAGTCCAGATTGTAAGCACCATAGCAGGGCTAGAGGTGGAAAACCGAAGGATAAGAACATTCGAGGCCTTGCTTGGGTAGGCATAAGGTGGGCGGCTACGGTAAAACCTCGGGTGCTTATACTTGAAAACGTTGAGGAGTTTCAAGACTGGGGACCATTGACGAAGGATAACCTTCCGGATCCTAAGCAAAAGGGCAGAACGTTCCGGGTTTTCGTAAATGCTCTTAAGTATCAAGGATATAAAGTGGAGTGGCGAAAACTAAAAGCTTGTGATCATGGGGCCCCAACGACCAGGGAAAGACTATTCATGGTGTCCCGGAGTGACGGAAAACCTATTGTCTGGCCTAAACCTACTCACGGAGATCCCAATAGCCCTGAAGTTAAATCAGGCAAGTTGAAGCCATGGAGGACTGCCGCTGAAATTATTGACCTCGAATTGCCTAGTCCGTCTATCTTTGAAACTGTGGCTGAGATTAAGGAGAAGTACAACCTTAAGGCTGTAAGGCCTCTGGCCGACAAAACAATGAAGCGAATAGCCAAAGGATTGGACAAGTTCTTCATAAAGAATCCAGAGCCCTATATTGTTCAAGTTAACCATGGTGGCGATAACTTCAGGGGACAGAGTATCCATGAACCAATGCCAACTCTTACGGCAAAGCACGGATATGGAATAGTGGCGCCAACACTCTTACAATATCACGACAGCCCCGAAGCCAGAGGGCAAACGGTTGGTAGACCCATATTAACGATTGATTCATCACCAAGATACGCGTTAGTGTCTGCCTACCTGATTAAGTACTATGGACAAGGTGTGGGTCAGGAAGTAACAGAACCTCTGCACACCGTTACCAGTAAGGACCGTAGCGCGCTTAGTGTCGTCCATATCGTCAAGTTCAAGGGCGACAATAAGGGGCAGATGGTTAACGCTCCCTTGCAAACGATAACTGCAAGCATCGGGCAATTTGGGGTAGTAAAAACATATTTGAGAAAAACAAACGGAACCGATGGACTCGGGCATTGGCCGAAAGTCCGGACGATGCTGAACGAATATTGTGATTACCATATCGGTGAAGATGAAATTCTCATAATCGAGATTGACGGAGAGAAGTATTTCATCAGCGATATTGGACTCAGGATGTTAACGCCAAGGGAGCTATTTAATGCCAATGGTTTTCCGTCAGACTACATCATCGATCATGACAGTGAGGGCAAGAAGCTTTCTAAGGCCACGCAGGTTGCGAGGTGCGGAAACGCAGTACCACCACCATTCGCGGAGCATCTTATTAGGGCCAATTTGCTTGAACTGTGTACCGGAAGTGTCGATGGTGAAGGAGTAGGAATGGAGCAATTAGCGCTTTTAAACTGAAGTGAAGAAGGTGAAGAAGTGGGCAGGAAGGTTTTTGTCACCAGTGATATAAGCATTGATGAGAATTTAATTATAGTTGCTGAGCGTGATCCATTGGCGGCTCTAATCTGGCCTTGGATTCTAACCGCGCTTGATGACTGGGGAAGGGCTGAAGCCAAACCTAGGATGCTCAAGGCGAAAGTGTTTCCTTGTAACGTCATGATCACAATTGAGTCTATAGAGACGGCATTGAGTCTTTATCATGACGTCGGGCTGATTGAGCTTTACGAGGTAGCAAATAAACCATACTTGTCGGTTTCTCCTGATAAATGGTTTAAATATCAAACCCATATCAGGAAGGACAAACGAAATGTTGACGAGTCGAAATATCCAGCCCCACCAATTGCGCGAGTTTGCGCGGAGATGCGCGAGGTTCGCATGCAAAAAGAACCGGAATATCTGCAAAACGAACCTTCACCTTCACCTTCACCTTCACCTTCACCTTCACCTTCACCTTTATATACGGATGATAATGATACGTGCGCGAGGGAAAGTGAAAAAACGGATAAGCCAATTTTAGGGCAGGTCCTTGATTACGCAGAAAAGGCATGGGGTAGACTTATTGTCCATAAGGAGATTGAGGTAATTACTCTCGCCATGAACGACTTAACGACCAGGGGGAGCAAGGAGACCAAAGAGTTGATCTGCGATGCAATCGATAGGTGTAGCGGGTACAACGTCAGGAATGCAAAATACTTGGACGGTATAATCCGCCAGTGGCTTGACAAGGGAATCTTGAGCATAGATACCCTAAAGCGTGACGATGAGGCGTTCGGTAAAAAGAAAGAGCGAGCGAGCCCGAAAGGAGTTAAGCCGAATGAAAAGCATCCAGGAGATTCTGAGCCATGGAAAGACGACCCCTACATGCAAGCAATGTTCGGGCCAAAGCCAGAAGACTAATAAATTCGGACTTTATCACACTGGTGCCAATTACAACCTTGCGCCGGTTGAAAAAACATACAACTGCCCGAAGTGTCAGGATAGGGAAATCGTCGAAATTGGGGAAGACGCAAATGGGTTCCCGATTTACGCTGAATGTTCCTGTAAATCAAAAAGGATAGCGTCCCTAAAACTGAAGTCGTCGGGGTTAAGGCAGCATCAACTTAGATACAACCTCGAAGACTACGTCATCAACGAAGGGAACCGAAACATGCTTGAGGGGGTAAGGCGATACCTAGGAGCGTGGCCAATGTTAATTAACTCAGACTCATCGTCAAAAGGCTTTTTCCTAGTTGGGAACCCCGGGATCGGAAAGACAATGCTTTCTTGCATCATCGCGAAGGACATGCTTGATAAAGGGGTTTCGGTCATATTTGTATCTTCTGCCGATTTACTTGCTGAGTTGAGACAAGCTCAGTTTTCGAAGAACGAGGAAGGCATAGAGGCCAAGATAGATGCGTTAGCTAAAGCACCTGCGCTGATCCTCGACGACATTGGCAAGGAAAAGCCCACTGAATGGGTGCAGAGTATGTACTACCGCCTGATTGATCTAAGATACCGTAATAACTTACTGACGGGATTCAACGCTAACTATTTCCCCAAAGAACTGACTGGGCGATTGGGAGATTTCGGGGAAGCAACGGTGTCGAGGATCTTAGGTGTTACGAGAGATCATTTTCTATACGCTAAGGATCTTGATCATAGGATAGTCAGGGATTCGTAAGTAAGTGCGAGAAATTCTATCTGTGAGGTGAAAAACAAATGTCTAAAACATCCTTCGACGAGTCAAAAGCCCTAGCCCTTTACCATGCCCACAAAACCGATACCGAAATAGCCAAAGGAGTCGACTCCCTAACCGCAACCATCCGGAATTGGCGAAAGTACAGAGGCCTGCCGAACATATCCCCCAACGCAAGACCAAGAGCAAGAGCAAGTTACCCTCAAGCAAGAAAAATCATTAACCAGGTAAAGGGAATAGGGGGGGGTGGATTATCGCGAAGCGCTAAGCCCTTCGCAAGCCGAAGCCATGAATCGATTCCTCCGAGCACTAGCTTACGCGGGACAAGAGTGTGCGAAAGCAGGGATAAGGCCCGACGTGAACGGAGCCATAAACGCCTGGAGTGGCAGAACCAAGAGTGATGCAGGAATTAAAGCAGATAACTCGCGGAGATATAAGGAGCGGGTGGCCAATGCCAAGAAGTAGCCATGCAAACTCTCGAACATACGGATCCAAGCTTATCGGGCCAAAAACGGATGAGGTAACGACTGAATTTCCTGTGAAAACGAGGATGTGCGACATTGATCATCTAAACCGCACTGGCGAAGTTAGATATATCGATGAGGAGGAAAAGGGCATGCCGACGATTGATCAAAAAGCGAACACTAAGAAGCTCCGAGCCGATATCACGACCATTGAGCAATTTGATGCAATCGGAAATTACGCGGCTGTTGCCAAGAAATATCATGTCGCTACCATGACCGCTCACGGACTCATGAAATCATTGAGATCCAAGAAAGAGAAGGAGGAAAAACAAATGATCAACAACGCTGTCAAAACAAGTGACACGAAGGTTGAGGAAACCGTAGATATCCTACCAGGGGAGGAAGTAGCCACTTCTGACGAGTCAAAAGGCATAGTTGCGGTAGATTGCCCAAAAGAGGACAAGGAAGAGGCTGTCGATACCCTTCTTGGCAAGATGAGCACAAAGACAGGTCGCTACATTTGTGTAGGTTGCGGCGAGGGAGTCGTAGACGCTGTGGGAGTTTATGCTCAATCCAGTCTATGCCAAAGTTGCAGTGAGGCCTTGGTTGCGGAGGAACAAGGAGTAAACCAAAATCTGGTGGAAGAACAGCTGTCAGACGTGGAGTTCGATTGGGTTATGTCTAAGGTTAAGGTTCAAGAGGTTAATCAGGAGGTTAATCCGGAAGAAACGCTGGAAGAAATCGATAAGCTCATGGACAAGTTGGATGGAAATCTAACTCTGCAAATTGGTCACATGTGGAAGGTTGTCGAGTCTGATTTGGAGATTATCCACAAATTGTACATGGAACGCGCTGAAAGGGAATACGACGAACAGTTATCGAGGGTGATGATGGGTGAAAAAACATGCTTGAATGCTACTCCTGCCTAAAGAATGTTCAACACGATGGAAAATGCGGAGGAAAATGTGGTTCTCGACCTTGCTTGATATTTGAACGTGATCCGCGCGGAGTCAGAGTATACGAGGACAAAACTAAGTTCAAACTTGACTTTGACGATGATATTCCGGAGATCGGAAAACCTGCTCGGAATTGGCTGCTTAGCGGCGTAAACAAAACCATTACATTCACAAAGATTCGCAAAGTTGAGTGGAATAAGGATGCTCGGGGATTACATGGGATTTACGTTTGGGCTGATTACTGGTACTGGTCGGATGAGAATGGGGAGTTGCCGCCAGAGAAGCCAAAGTTGAGGCTTGTCGACAGGAAGTAGACAAATGGGAAATCGAGGAGGAGTAAATCATGAGGAAGCTAATTACCCTATCTGTTCTTTCAGTTCTCCTGCTCACTGGTTGTGGGTCCGATCAGGCCCAAACCGTACCACAACCAGTTGAGCAGGAAGATGAGGATGAAATGGGTTGGTTCGCTGATGAAGTTCTAGACATGGATGATTGGGGCGAAAAGAAAAAGCATAAAACTAAAACTGAAGTCGTTAAACCTCTCAGCCCTAAACCTTCGGTGGACACAAAATCAACTACAAAACCAAAAGTAAGTACGAGTAAAAAGAATCCAAAAGGGCGGTGAAGTTTAATGCAATTTGGTCTAGGATTAATCCTCGGTGGCATGATCGGCATGATAATAACTGCTCTAATGGTAGCGTCGAGCAGGGCAGATGAGGAGGTTAGGAAGAGTTATGAGTAAGGGTCCAGAAATGAATCCATCGGAAACCTATCATGTGCCCTTAGGCGAGCAGAAACGCGAGAGGATGGATGAGTTAAAGGGAAAGCATGGAAGAGAGATTAAGTTTCGTGGCAAAAAGGTAAACAACGACGTATGGGTTTTCGGAGATTTATGCCGAGATAAGGATATCGAAATGGTTGCCATACTCAAGAAGTCGAGTAAGCCTTATGCGTTATCCGACAGTAAGGAAGCGGAGACATACTTTTACTTTATATTGATGGAGGTTAAGCCCGAAACGGTCGGGCAGTTCACTGGGCTTAAGGACAAGAATGGCGTGGAGATTTTCGAGGGGGATATCCTAGGGCTTTATGTCAGAGGCGAAGGCGTAAGAAGATTTGTAGTTGAAATAGGCACTGTGATCCGCGATGTAATAAGCCGCCATGGTTTTATTGATAAAATAGTTAAGGTAGCAATAACGGGCGTTGTATTCAATTGGAATGGTTACCAATTGTTACCTTGTGTAGATGCGGAAGGATTAAGCGATAGCGAGAAAATGGAAGTTATTGGGAACAAATGGGATAATCCTGAATTGATGGCGCAAGGATGAAGCATCTTGAGTCCTCAGAACAGCAAGCCTTATTCTCCTGGGCAAAACTAATGCGGCCCCAACACCCTGAACTCTCGCTCCTCCATAGCATCCCAAACGGAGGCAAGAGAAATGTCCGAGAGGCAACACGACTAAAAAAAGAAGGAGCATTGGCAGGGGTTAGCGATATCTTCCTGCCGGTGGCTCGGGGTGGTTTTCACGGGCTGTACATCGAGTTGAAAGTAAAGGGTGGAAAGTTGTCGGATAACCAAAAATGGTGGATAGAGGAAGTTTCTCTACAGGGTTACATGGCAACAACTTGCATCGGATGGGTCAAGGCGAGTGAGGTCATTAAAGGGTATTTAGAGATGGAGGAATAAGGAAAATGAAACATATCGCATGCGAAACATGTAAATGCAATACTTGCCAAGATGGTAATTGTAAGAGTGAATCATGCAACGAGTGTTGTCTAGAAGGAAATAAGGTTAATCCTGTTTTGGGTGATTGTCATGGGTATTCTGCGCCAGAAAATGTGAAACCATTAACGATACCAAGCGAACCGATCTCAGCTTGGTTCAACAAACTCCTAGTCATCAACGGCCTGTACTATGCAGGAATGAGCAATGACCTATCCAATGATCGATCCGATGCTGTAGTCATAAAGAGCAAAGATGCGCTCTACGCTATTCTGGGCGCTGTGCTTAGTTCTGTTATGCAAGGAAAGCTCGCACTGAAGCGGATTGAGGTTATCAAGGTGAAGGAGGTCCCAAATGAACCGCCAATGCCTAACCTCTTGCAAGGGACAAACTTGCCAATGCAAAACCTGTCCTGACAATAAAAAATGTGGCTATGTTTATACCGGGGATTGTCGATGGATTGAAATTGGAGGACTGAAGCAGATGGCTAAAATTACCGTTAGCTTGACTGATGAGCAAGAGAAGTTCCTGAAACTGTTTGTCAAAAACCACTATCCAAATGCAAAGGATAACTTATGCACTTCTCAACCGATTCACGTCGTTCAATCATACAATCCTCACTATATTCCTTATGCTGAGGATACTGCTGAATACTTTGATTCTGATGACTTGAGGTTTTGTTGGGATACTGATGATTATTCTGATTGGTTCAAAAGTGATGTTGAGGCCATTAAGAGCTACTACGATTATCGGGATGAAGTTTGTCCGATCATGATAAAACCGTTCAACCAAGTCGAATTCTCCGAGATGATCAAGGTTGACGGAAATGATATCCACGTAACGGATTATGATGACTATTTCAGGGCTTATGGTATTGAGAATATGATTATGGCGTGGGAACACGAAGAATGGAAGGATATAGCCTACTTTTTCATCCTTGAAGAAGCAAGAAAGTATATAAAATACCAATCTCATAACCTGAAAAGTCCAAGAACATATACGCTCCATGGCGGTTATGGGAATATTGGTGAATATCATCACTTTTGGGAATTGTTGTTCGGGATTGGTAAGCAACTGAATGAACTTCCTGAGATCGGAGGCAAGAATGAAAAAGTGCGGGGATAAGTTTTGCAGCAACCCAGAAATCAAACTCGAGTTCGACGTCCGGAATTGCGTGGCTACGATCAAGGCGAATCATCCCGAGTGGAAAGGCGCTTGCTTTTACCAAAGAGATGGAGCAGGTTGCCAAGAGTGCGGAGGAAAGCTTGTCAGGGGTAGTAGTTGTAGTCATTGCGTAGAGTGCGGCTGGAGTCGGTGTGGATGAAAACCCTGAAATATAAGGGGGAGTCCTATCGTGTCTGCGCACCACGTCCTAGCGGAGAGGGGAAGTATACCTGTGATGCGTGGAAGGCTAGGACTGGGCGGGAGATCAAGAATACGGAGACCCTTGATGACCTAGCGAAGATTTGGCTTAAGGCGAATGGAAGGGGATGAAGTTTGGATACAACTGAACGAATCACAATCCTGCGTGATGGAGATAGATGCCTAGAGGGGTCGTTACACGCAGACATCAGGCATCTAGTAACAGTAGGTAGTTTACAACGCGACCATGCATGGATGTTGTGCTACGAAGAGGGAAAAAGGGCTGTGATTGCTATGCGGGATATGTTTACTCCTGTGCTAGAGAAGGCGTACGAGGTATTCACGGAGATTTGCGAGATGTTTAACGATGCCCTAGCGATAACCCCTCCTTCTCTAGCTAAATGGTACAACCCAATCGACCGCCACAACTACCGCAAGATGCACCACATGACCATGTTACGAAGGCTTAGGTGTCGATGGAGGACCAGGGAGAGTCGTCGCTCCATGGATGGATTAAGTCCTAAAACTGCGATCATAGACGGCGATCCAAGAGAGTTGGAGGTGATAGTCTTTTGACTGATGCGATCTTAACGACCAGGAGTTTCCCCGAAACCCTAAACGTCGTCGAAAAGGATTGGGGTAACTGGGTAGATGACCTAAAGCTATGTGATGCGGAGACGCAAGACCTTCTGCACGAAATAGAGTTGACTAATTTTGATAAACGTCGAGGTCATCAACTCTGCAAACAACTCCAAGAGGTTAGAAAACGCAGGCGGAATCTAAAAGAGAAAATGGAGTTGCTCAGAAGCATCAAGGAGTTCGTGGATTCCAATAGGCAACTGAAGATCAGCTTGTTCAAGACGCTGACTAGCATGGAGAGAACCGAGGAGAGCCAAGGGGAGCGATCATACTATCCGAGGGTTAGGAATGATCTTGAACTTGCTAAGGACAGGGAGGCTATTCAGAGTCAGGATGTGTGTAGTGAGTGTTGTGCGGAATCCTAGATATGATCAGCCGAGTTACAGCGAAGCAGATACAGTTGTGAATAAAGGGGTGAATTAGTTAGACGGAGGTGGCCAAGTGTGAAAAAGCTAATCGATGAGTATCGAATTACTCTAAGACGTGTTAATAGAGCAAGAACGGAGGCCACCAACAAAGAAGATAGATCAATACTCGCAAGTTGCGTGGACAGCTTGAGCTTTTCAATAAAGTACATGGAGATGAGTAAGCATCCGGACAGTCGGCGAGGGATCACGAGACTAAGCGGGATACAGAGAGAGATACCGGTAGATCCGAGAAACCTTGATTTTGTTCGTGCTGTAGCAATGCAACGTCAGCCATCGGAGGTCAGCGAGAGAATGCGAAAGGCTATTGATGACCTAGGGATCGTGCTTAAGGCCTTAAGCACGAAGGAACAGGAAGCATACTCGTTAGTCAAGGGCAGTGGTTATTCTTTCGGAGCAACTGCAACAATCATGGGAATACAGAAAGCAACCGTCCAAACGCTGGTTAAAAGGGCAGAAGAAAAAATATATTTTATGGTTTTGGATATAAATGACCATGGAATCGTCTTTAAGCAGGATATTCAGCTCGAAATGTTCTAATTTTGTCATACGATTGCCACCTATATATAAGGAGTTGTTTTATAAAAGAGCCTCGAGGCTCTTTTCTTTTTTGAGAAGGCGGTGACCTTGTTGTTGAAGCCAGCATTTGCATACAAGGAAAAACTACAACAGAAGTACAACGAGATTATATTCAAGGATAAATACATGTTCTACAATTGCGATGCTTATTGGAGTTATGAATTTAAGCTTAACCCAGATTCATGGAACTCTATCGAAATGGTAAGCGTTGACTCCCAAGGTAATGTGATTGGATTTTTCAAGGCGGCACTTGATAGATCAGCGGAAAAGGTATCATCTCTAGGGGTTGTGAATTTCCATGACGCAAATTCATTGTTCGCCAAGGACTTGCGGCAATTCGTATTAGACTTATTGTTTAAGTTTAACTTCAGGAAGATTGAATGGGCTGTCGTTATCGGTAACCCGGCTGAGAAACTATACGACAGGGCCATTGCAAAATATGGTGGCAGTGTTACTGGTGTTCATAAAGAAACGGTAAAATTGCAGGATGGCAAGTATTACGATATGAAGGGGTACGAAGTATTTAGATCTGAGTTTAATCCAAGGCGGTGATTGCGGTGGCCAAGAGAACAATGATTCAACCAACCCTTTTTCAATGCCCGAGTTGCAAGAAGAAGTACTTCTCTTATCTGGAAAGAATGTGGTGTCCGGAGTGCTCGGAGGAGAAAGATAAGAGTGCGGGGTCGGATGATGCGGACGAATCGGAGGATAAGGTTTGAACGATAAAATAAAATGGTTATTAATCCTATCAACGTCATTCTTCAGTTTCATCATGGCGTTAACGTCGCCAACAGTGCATTTATATTACATCAAGATAGTAACTCCTCAGATTTATACTGCTGCACAGGTTATATCGACGTTGTCAGCGGCAATCATAACTATGTTCTTGAGCAAGCAAGCCAATCGGGATAAGTTCAAGGGATTCTTTGCCCCAATCCTGATCTTGGATTCCATCGGATTCTTCGTCTTATCGTACCTCGGAACCATGGATGCCAACATTCGCTTTATTGGATTTGCGATTCTTTTCTCCACAACGCTAACAGTTTGGTCAACAATTATGATGGGAGTAATCAATAATACCCTATCATCGGACGAACTCACAGATTTCCAAACGCTTTCTCGTTCCTTTGGTCTCTGGGCAACGGTTACTGGTGGAGTTATGGCGATCTTCTTAATCAATATCCTACCTCTTAACCTGGCTTTATTTCTACAGTGCGCCAGCAATGCTATTTTGGCTGTTTGTGACTATAAGGGGTTTAAATGTTTGAGTTAGTTGATTGCATGAACGTATACCTGAAGTAATCAGGATGGAATATGCGAACAAGATTATTCTGAAGGGGTAGTCCATGGCGGATAAGTTAAGGCTGATATGCGAAAAGTGCGGCATGGGTTGCGATATCCCATGTGTACCATTGAGATCCCTGTTAAAGCTTTACGATGACCTAAAAACAGAAGAGAAAGCAGGAATAATAAAAGACCTCAGAAAAGAACTAAGCTTAGCAGATTATGAAGTGGCAGATGACCTAAGGGTGTTAGGTGAAAAAATAATAAGCGCTATGCCAGAGTTGCACGTCATCAGAGATTATGAGGCAAAGATTGGCTATGTCAGAAGCTTCGAGGCAAAGAAGGATAAGGGAAGACAGATCAACGCAGATTGCAGGAAGGTCAATGGAGTATATACTGCGTACCTTCCTTTTGATTTTGTCGTAACCTTCTATGAACCCAATATTTATCATATGACAGAGAACCAGAAGAAGATTCTAATGTTGCATGAGTTGCGACACATAGGAATCGGTGAAAAAGGCTTCCGGATCGAGAACCACGACGTTGAAGATTTTAGAGATATCCTAGAAAGATTCGGCATTGAATGGAATGGATTTGACCAGGAAGTTCCAGACATCCTAGCAGAAGTAAAAGCAGGTGGTGATGGTGGAAAAAAAGCCAAGCCAAAAGGTAAGAAAAGGTAATGAATGGGTACCGCATGCAAAACAGATTAAAATGGCGGAGTTGCTTCTAAATCCAGAGGACAGAAGAACAAAACAAGAGAAGTGCAAAGAAGTTGACATTACCATGAAAACCCTTTGGAAATGGATGAAGGATAAACGGTATGTCGACTATGTGAATTCACAGATAGACCAATATACAAACGCTGAATTGGCAGAGGTGTGGAAGGCCTTAATCAACCAATGCAAGCGCGGAAATATACAGGCCATCAAATTATTTTTCGAGATGAAAGAACTTCATCCTGACACAAAAGCGTGGTGATGTTTATGGCTAATAGCAAATGGCCAAAGGTACAAGATATGTTATTACTCGTTAGGAAATGGGCAAGAGACGGACTTACTGAGGAACAAATTTGTAAAAATCTTGGCATAAGCAAAAGCACCATGAACGAATACAAAAAGCAGCATCCAGACTTTCTGAATGCCCTAAAAAGGGGAAAAGAAGTTATCATTACCGAAATTGAGAATGCATTGATCAAACGGGCACTGGGTTACGATTTCGAAGAAATAAAAACTTCCATAAGAATGATCGGCGGAAAGGAAACCAAATACACTGAAAAAACCAGAAAGCATATACCGCCCGACGTGGGGGCTTGTGCCATATTGCTTAAAAATAAGGATCGTGGTAATTGGAGTGATAACCCAATGAAGTTAGACATCGAAAGAGAGTTTTTAGAACTTCGCAAGCGGATCGAGGAGGATAAGTTGTTTTGATAATTCATGATATTAATATAAATAGTATCATGAATTATAAAAACAATCCGAGAGAAAACGACCAAGCTGTTGAGGCTGTGGCTAGATCCATTGAACAATTTGGATTCAAGGTGCCGCTTGTAATAGATAAAAACAACGAGGTAGTATGTGGCCATACGAGGTTAAAGGCTGCCATTAAACTGGGTATACAAACCGTGCCATGTCTAATAGCTGACAATTTAACCGATGAACAAGTCAAAGCGTTTAGGCTTGCTGATAATAAGACGGCGGAGTTGGCGGAGTGGGACTTCGACGCACTTAAATTAGAGATGGATGAACTAAGTGAAATGAATCTAGATTTTACAATGGAGGATTTCGGATTTGAGCTTGAGGTCGCAGAGACAGCCCTGACCGAGATCAAAGAGGATGACTTCGACGCCGATGCGGCCCTAGCTGAAATCGAAACTCCGGTAAGTCAGCGCGGAGATATATGGCTGCTTGGTAAACATCGTTTGATGTGCGGCGACAGCACTTCCTTTGATGACGTCAAGACACTGATGGATGGCAAGAAAGCCCGACAGGTCTTCACAGATCCACCTTGGAATGTTGACTACGGCGGGAGTGCCCATCCAAATTGGAAACCGGATAGACAGATACTAAACGACAGCATGAGTACCGAAGATTTTAAAGACTTCATGCTTAAAGTATTTACAACCATGAGTGTGGTCAGTGAACCGGGCTGTATGACATATGTCGTTATGAGCGCCCAAGAATGGGGAAGCCTCATGGACGCCATACGTGAAGCAGGTTATCACTGGTCAAGTACAATTATTTGGAAAAAGGATTCGCTAGTGCTCTCTCGAAAGGACTACCACACCCAATATGAGCCTATCTGGTATGGATGGTTGGAGGGTAGCGCAAGGCTTTGTCCCCTGGGGGATAGAAAGCAAAGCGACGTTTGGGATGCGCCAAGGCCGAAGCGGAGCGAGGAACACCCAACGATGAAACCAATTGAACTGGTGGCTAGGGCAATTTTCAATTCAAGCCATAAGGGCGACTTGGTACTTGATCTGTTCGGTGGGTCGGGAACAACGCTCCTTTCTGCGGAGCAAACCGAAAGGGTCTGCAATATGATGGAGCTAGATCCCAAATACGCAGATGTAATTGTGAAAAGATATATCAAGTATATGGGCAGCGATGCTGGTGTATTTTTAGTTCGTAACGGAGAGGAGGTATCCTTTCAAGAGGTTAATTAAATCGTTGACTTACGCTTAATACAGAGCAATGAATGTACCTACCAAGAACGAAAGGTAGGTACATTCTAATGTCAAAACTACTGATCAACCAACCACCTCTGCAGGTTATACCTGCCTTGGCGGTCAAGATCGGCCTTAACGAGGCAATTATTCTCCAGCAACTACATTACTGGCTAGAGCGATCCGTAAACATACGCGAAGGGCGCAAGTGGGTATATAACGATTACGCCGCATGGCATGAACAGTTCCCATTTTGGAGCGAAAAAACAGTCAAACGCACTTTTTTAGCCCTTGAGAAACTAGGTATTGTTTCCTCTAGGCAATTTGAGAAATACACCTCAAATTACGCGAAACGTAATCGGCGAAAATGGTACACGATTGATTATGATAAATTCTCTGTGATGGAGAATGAAAAACCATCGGAAGCCATACTGGACACCGACAAGGACAAAATGGGCCGTTCATGTGAAGAGGACAAAATGGGTCGTTCAACGTATACAGAGACTGTTACAGAGAATACATCTGAATGGACTGAGAAAGATTGGCCCCTGATTAAAGTTTTAGGGGATGAAGGCTACGATCCGGACACCGATTCCGCGATCAAGCTAGGGCATATAGTTAAGGCTGAGCAAGCCAACCCTGATCAACTGCGCGAGGCACTACAAGAACTTACAAAGCAAAAAACACATATTAATAATCCCTTCGGTTGGGTTCGTTCCAAGATCCGTGAACTGAAGGCCCGCGACGAACTTTATTTCCAGCGCGTGCAGAGGGTATCCAAGAAAAGTCCAGCCACCAAACGTCCAATACGATAGGCCGTTAGACGGAATATGCGAACCAACGTGTCGTGGCATTGGCAACGTGTCGCGACACGTTCCCCTGTGTGGGTTAACCAATCGGATCATGGGCAAATACCCAACTCGGGCGATGTTGGGGGCTTAAAAGGGAAGAGAAATATTAATCAAACTGTTACAAAGGTGTGGTGATGTCATGGCCAAGTACGCAATTCTGCATAATTTCTATGCTGGGGATCCATGGATAAACCTTAGGTTTAACCTGATCGCTGAACGCGGACCTTACTGCCAGATATGTGGAAAGCTAATAGCTATTGCGCGTGAGATCATAGGTCACCACAAGATTGAGCTGACGCCTGAGAATGTGAATGATGCCATGATTTCTCTTAACCCAGACAATATTCTGTTAGTAGACTTCGGTTGCCATAATGTCGTGCATAAACGCTTTGGGCGTCAGTTATCCGCGAGGTCAGTCTTTATCGTCTACGGTCCACCAATGGCGGGCAAGCAAGACTTGGTACAGCAGCGTGTACAACGCGGGGACATTGTCGTTGATATGGATCGACTGTATCATGCGGTGTCTATGCTGCCGAGTTTTGATAAGCCTGACAGCTTACTTAGCAATGTTCGAGGGATTCATAGCTTACTCCTAGATAACATCAAGACCAGGTATGGTAAATGGAACAATGCCTGGGTTATCGGTGGGTACCAAGATAAGTATAAGAGAGAGAAGTTGGCGAACGATCTTGGGGCTGAGCTTATCTTCTGCGATGTCAGTCAAGAGGAATGCTTGAGACGGTTAGAGATCGATGAGGATAGGCAGTACAGGAAGGATGAGTGGCGTGGGTATATCAGGAAATGGTTCGAGCAATATACGGAATAACCCAAATGGAAAATATATCAACCCTACTTATAGGTGTCTTGATTGCGGTCGTGACATTATTGAATACAAGGGGTTTACGATTGATGGGCTTAGGTGTCCAAGATGTCAGGGTCCGATTGTTCCTATTCGGACATCCGAAGGGATCGAAGCACGCAAAGACGGATTGACTGAGCAAGAAGGCAAAGTCATGGATGCACTTATAGCTGCATGGAATGAGTTCTTAAGGCTTGATATAACGCACCCTTCTGATATGCCAGACTTTACGAATGGTATACACCAATGTCAGCAGATACTTGGCATGAGGGTGTTACAAAGGAATTATCCTGAAGGATATCCAGTCAAGCGATAGCTAATTTTCGTAAGGAATAGGGTCTGCAGCCCAACAAGAGCCGAACTCCACGGCTCTTTCCTTATGTTCAAATTTGGAGAACACTGGGGGAGTGTTAATTTGATTAATAATTGCGCTGAGTGCGGTATTGAGTTCGAGAGTCCTAATGCGCGCGAGTATTGCAGTCACAAATGCTACCATAAGCATAATTATACTAAGCAGGAAATAGCGCACGTTTGTGAGTATTGTGGTAAAGACTTTACTTCAAGACAAAAGCGAACAAAGTTTTGTTCTATTGCTTGCGGTAATAAGTATAGGCGCAATGAAAAAGCCGAAGTTAAACACTGTAGGGTTTGCGGAAAAGAGTTAGGTAAACTCGTAAAGGGAAAAGCTTATTGCAGCAAGGAATGCGATGCTGTGTGGGTAAGGGAAAATCCAAGATGGGAGAGAACTTGTCAGATATGTGGAGATAAATTTAGAACTAATGAGAAAAAGCAAGATTATTGTAGTTATGGGTGTCTAGGGAAATCAAAATCAAAACCAAACTCTATCTGCCTAAATTGCAGTAAGGAGTATAATGCACCGAGTAACCATGCCGGCAAGTTTTGTAGTCGCGAATGCTTTGTGAAATATACTGGCATGGTCGAGATAAACAATTACAAATACAAGAGCCACCTTACTGATGCGACTGCGATTAAAAGAGCAAAGCGGTATGGGGTTGCATGGGAGTATATCGACCCGTTGGATATCCTAGAGCGCGATGAATGGGTGTGTGGGATATGCCTGAAATCTGTCAATAAGAGGTTATTGTGGCCACATCCCATGTCTGCATCTTTAGATCACATAATACCGTTAAGTAAATTTGGGACACACACAAAAGAGAATGTGCAAACTAGTCATCTTAAATGCAACTGTAGTAAAGGTTCAAAGGTAGTGTAATACTCCCCCCGGTCCCCTAAAAAAGGTAAATTACTCATGGACA
>Ga0209728_1000136_pt1 | contig 67695 bp, 108 predicted proteins | sample RifGroD1_FD_183997 | JGI IMG/M metagenome (GOLD analysis project Ga0209728, IMG submission 183997) | Groundwater microbial communities from Rifle, Colorado, USA - Groundwater D1 (SPAdes) (version 2) | ecosystem: Environmental > Aquatic > Deep subsurface > Groundwater | place: Rifle, Colorado... | reverse complement strand
TTCTGGTAAATTGATACCTAGCGCACTTGGATCTGGGGGATTTACTGGAAATATAAAAATTAATAGCGATTGGGAATTAGTTCGCAAGCCAGTGGATTTCATGACGGCTGTGAATAGCGGCAAACCCATCAAAGGCGCAGGAAGCTCTAATTTTCATCCTTATGGCTGGTATTTTAAGGTTGGATTATCAATTGAGCAAATTAATGGTAAATGGGAAATTGAATAAAGGAGTGGTATTGATGAAAACGTGGGAAATGATCAAATCCTTAACCGATAACCGAGATGCGAAGTTTAAATGCACAAATGGCTGTATTGTAAATCCAAATAGGGACTTCGTAATCGGATGCAATGAAGAGGGATATATTAAGTTTTTTGAACACGGTGAATTCAGGGATGCCTTCTTCGATATACACAATAAGCTCGACTGGGAATGGGAGTTAGTTCCTCAAGAAGTAACGTGGCAAGAGGCGGTACAAGCTTGGATTAACGGGAAAAACGTGTATTTCATCCTTGATGGCATTAGACACGATGTTAACGACCGTAGATTTTTACGTGCCATTGATGTCGAAGGCCAAGATTATCCGACATGCAAGCGCATATTTGTGATTGGCAAATGGTACACCCTCCCATGAGGTTGAAGATCAAGTGCCAACGATGTAACCGAGCTAAACGAGTGAGGTTGGTACAAGGGTTGTGGCTGTGCAGAGAGTGCCGGGGATAAAAATAAGGCAGGGATGTTATTTGTCCCTGCCGACTGAATCCTTATTTTTCTTTACTTCTAGTCCTAATCTGATTAACTCACGAATCTCAGATCCCCTAGATGGAGGATTATCCTCTTTTCCTCGGTAGTGATCTATCTCTTTTAATTGCGTAGGCGTAATCATCAAATTGAACCGGATCATCTTTTCGCCAACCATACTATCCCCTCCTAAAAATATTATATCAGACAGGTATATTATGGTCAACTTATCCATGTTTTACACGTTGGTTTATATGGACAACATGGACATACTTATGGTATACTGTTAATATAGGAAGGAAAGTGGTGCTAAGGTTGAAAATCGGCTTAGTGGATGTAGATAGTAAAATACCAAATCTTGCATTGATGAAATTGTCGGCATATCACAAATCACTTGGTAATGAAGTAAAAATATTTGATCCGCTTTTTGATCATCCTGACATTATTTATTCATCAAAGGTTTTTAAGGATTCGGACAAATTCGATTATTTTCCATCCGATTGCCAAGTTGTGCAAGGAGGAAGTGGATTCGATATTGATCTAAAACTGGGATCTCTTATTGAGAATTGTTACCCGGACTACTCGCTATACAATTCTAATATTGCTTGTGGATTTACAACCAGGGGATGTACGAGGTCATGTGGATTCTGCATCGTGCCACAAAAGGAAGGAAAACTTCATCCGGTGGCTGATATCCATCAATTCTGGAGAGGCCAGAAAAGATTAACGCTCATGGATAACAATCTGGCTGGAGATACTGAGCATTTCAATTTAATTCTAAACCAAGTTATCAAGAACAAGATACAAACTGATTTTAACCAAGGCTTAGATATTCGCCTAATTGATGATGATAAAGCCAAGTTATTATCAAAAGTAAAGTTGTGGGATGGTTACAGGCTCCGATTTGCTTGGGATTCAATGGAATTAGAACAGGATGTAATGGCGGGGATAAGTGTCTTATTGAATCATATGAAGTCCTATAAGTTAATGTTTTATGTGCTAATAGGATATGAGACAACAGAGGATGAGGACTTATACAGGGTTGAAATGCTGAAGAGTTTAGGCATTAGGGCGTTCGTAATGCCTTATGACAGGACAAGTCAATATCAAAGGGACTTTGCTAGATACGTGAATGGTCAAGTATATACGAAGGTAGCATGGCCCGATTATCGCAGGAATCAAAAGGAAGTGGGTTAAGGTGAAGTACACCATAGTTATTAATCAGTACGCAATTACAAAGCTTGGGCTTGATAAAAAAACGGACTTAATAGATTGGGCAATATTGGATTACTTAAAAGATTGGACCTTTGCCACTAAAAAGAAAACATTGACACTAGATGGCAAGGAGTACATCTGGATCAACTATAATCACCTACTTGAGCAAATGCCATTATTAGGGTTCAAGGATAAGCACTCGATCGGTGATCGTATTAAAAAATTTAAATTATTAAGCCTGATTGAAACATTCCAGAGCAAGGACAATACATTGTATTTTCGGTTCACTCATAATGTTGAAAATCTATTTTTTGATAAGGCTGTGAGCGCAGACAACATAGGCTATGTAGCCGAGACAACACAGGGGCTATGTGGTCAAGGAAACACAGCACAAGTAGTATATCAATCCAAGGAGAATATCAATCAATATATAGAACAATTTGAAGAGTTTTGGAAATCGTATCCTAAGAAATTAGGAAAGACAGCAGCCCTTAAAAATTGGAAAACAATTCTGAAGGATAAGGAAAACGAGGCTACTCCTGACGATTTAGTTTCTTCATCCAAGAACTATGCTATAGCCATGAAGGGAAACGAACCTAAGTTTATTCTTCAAGCGTCAACTTTTCTTGGACCACAGAAACGCTATGAGGATTATGTAAATGGTGTACCTGTTTTGACTGAAAATAAGGAACCTCCCAAGAGAGAAGGAAAAATCGAATGGAGGTAAGTCAATACTATGATATCGACAGTGAAAGGTGCATTATAGCATCCATGTTAGCGAGTGAGGAATCTATGATCGAAACTTGCGCCACAATGCAAACTAACGATTTCTACGAACCAAGGCACCAAGCCATGTACGACATACTCAATGGACTGTTTATAAAAGCAGTCAAGCCAACCTACCTAGAAATGCTCAAAGAGGGAGTTAAGCGAGGAACCTTATCGAGCGTAGATGATCGGGAGTACGCTAAGCAAACCATTGGATTTCATGTCTCAACAGTTTCCCTTCCTTATTGGTTTAAAAACGTCAAAGACAAGGCTAGACTACGAAGTCTGAGAATGACACTTAAAAAACTAGCTGAGGAAATCAAGGAACCTATTATTGATGTGGACAAGCTTATTCAGGATGCTGGTCGAGACATTGCCGAGTTAATAACAAGTAATACCGAGCAGATAGACACTGGCAAGGATCTCGTTAGAATCGGAAGAGAGACTATAGAATACCGTATGAGCCACAAGGGGGAACTCCTTGGTATAAGTACAGGCATAGGTAAGTTAAATCGCTTAACGGGTGGCTGGAAGGGCGGAGATTTTGCCATAGTCGCTGCTGAGAGTGGCAAAGGAAAGACTGCATTTGCTCAAAACTTTATTGCCAGTGGTTGTTTTTTTCATGAAGCCGGGACCCTTTACGCTAATTCAGAAATGAGTAAGCAACAGGTTATACTTCGATTCGCGTCCATGCTTTCAGGTGTTGAGGCTGATTTAGTAAAGTTTGGCGAAATAACTGAGTTGCAGAAGTTAAGTATTTTCTCTCATATGGAAGTTATCGAGAAAGCACCATTTTACCATTATCCGTGTCCGTCCTTGAATATAGGAAAATTAGTAAGCATGGTCCGCAAGCTACATGTTCAAAAAGGGATAAGGATGGCATTTGTTGACTATATTGGGCGCATGGATAGAACAGATAAGGATGCGACAGAATGGCAGGAGTTCTTCTTGATATGCAAGACATTAAAGACGATTGCAGCAGAATTAGGAATAGCAATAATAGTCTTGGCTCAGTTGAACGAAGACGGAAGCTTGCAAGTTGCAAAGAAGATGCGTAACGAGTGCGACATACTTATTAAGCTTCTGCCAATGTCGGAGGAAGAGAAGGTTGAAGCACTCAGTAAGGGGTATAGAATCCCTCCTGATTATTGGGTATATCTTGACAAGAATAGGGACGGACAGGGCGAGGTTATGATTCCGGTTAAGTTTGATAAGCCAAAGATGCAAGTCCTAGACGTGGCTAATCTATAAGGAGGAATTATTGTTGCCAATTGCTGAAGCGATAACTAGATTCCAGGCAACAATCTTTGAAATGAATATCAATGGATTAATTACAGATAGACAATTCGGGATATTAGAATCCCTAACTGACAATATGACAAAAGATAGCGATGCGTTGGAATTAACAGTAATACTTACAATGACAGACATTGAGGACGAAGACATAGTGGATTGCATTATTGCAAGGAAATTCGATACTTGTCTAATGATTTTATGGTGAGGAGTGCTAAATGTGAAAGAAATTGTATTGCCGGAGAATGAGCGAGAGAGGGAGATATGCCGAAAGGCCTTTATGTTGGGATTTAACGCGGATGAAGAATTACAGTCAGAAATGAGGGAGCTAGAGGCCACATGGAAAGCTGAAAAGCTAGGGAGGATGGCAGAACGTGAAGGATGATGAGTTCAACGAGATCATGAAGAACATGGCGAGATTGGTCGGCGTGCTGAAGAAAACGGATGAGAGATGAGGAGGGAACCAAAATGCGAACACTAACATTCAACGAGTCCTTAGCTATCCAACTCTACAACTCAGGCAATAACGACACCAAGATAGCCAAAGCAGTAGGTAAAACGTCAAACATAATAGCGTGTTGGCGGCATAGAAACAATCTCCCGGCAAACATCGGAAACATAGCTGATGGAACATACCTGACCGGAGTTAATTATCGCGATGTGTTGGAATCTGAGCAGGTTGACGCAATGAGTACATTCCTCATTCATTTGCTCAAAGCCGGAAAACAAGCTGTCAAGGCAGGAGTAAAGCCGGATGTCAGCGCATTTATGGATGTTTATGCTGGTAGGACAAAGAAATGGGCAGATGAGAGAAGGAGGGTAGTAAGATGAAACTAGAGTGCATCAAGGATGTAATCATGAATAGGACAGGTAAAATTGAGCTTTTCAAAGGGAAAATATACGAGGGGTTTAATTACAGGGGAGGTATCCATGTTAAAAATAATTCTGGATACAGGCATGAAATAAAGCTCTTGGATAGCGACAAGTTAGATGAGTTTTTCAATGAACACTTTATATTTTGCAAGGAACCAAACTACTTTGAGGAAGCTAGAAAACTCCTGCCAAAATCAAACTGCCTAAAACGCCAATATGCCTGTGTAATCGTGCTGAATGGTCACTTAGTATCAAGGGGTTGGAATGAGTCCTTACAGGCATGTACTACGTGCGCTAGAAAGAACTTTGCACATAACTTTGGGAGCTATAATGAATGTGGGTCGGTGCACGCTGAAGTTTCGGCTTTGCTAGGCATAGAACTGAAAAATTTGCGCGGAGCGGAGTTGTATCTAGTTTGTAATGAGGACGAAAATCCTCAGCCATGTCCTGCTTGCAAGAAGTTAATGGACTATTGCGGAGTTAAATTAAAATCTCTAGGATGTGATTGAATGTCGTCAAACTTTAAACACAAGGAGAAAATAGGTAAAAAATTTAATAATCTTACTGTAATAAAATACATTGGAAAAGATGAAAAGCGCGGTCATATCTTTGAGTGTAGGTGCAGATGTGGTTCCACAAAGAATATGGTTTGGAGGTATCTGAGTCAAGGAAAGATTTTAAATTGTGGGTGTACTAAATATGCAGCTCATAGGTTGCGTAAAACACACGGCTTATCACACACCACCATATATAACGTGTGGCACAAAATGCTATCTAGGTGCAATAATCCTAGTAATCAGGATTATCATTATTACGGAGGAAGGGGGATATCGGTTTGTAGCGAATGGGAGAAATTGAAAAGTTTTTACAATTGGGCATTAAACAGTGGTTACCGGAATGACCTGGAGCTAGACAGGGAGGACAATAACGGAAATTATTGCCCCGAAAATTGCAGATGGGCAACCAGGAAACAACAGGCACTAAACATGAGAACTAATATTCATGTCACGATTAATAACGAAACAAAGGTGTTGGCTGAGTGGGCCGAACAATTTGGTCTGTCCTACAGCTCTGTACGCGATAGATATCACAGAGGAGATAGGGGAGAAGATTTAATTAGACCTAAGGGGGTTTTAATTAGGCCCAAGGGGAAAAAGATTGGATCGCATTACCCTAAGAAAACCTTGAAACCTGTAGTGGGGATTGAACAAGTAAAGGAGTTTAGGTCATGAAACATGGCAACATGCGGTCCTATGGCACAATCCTAACAGAAAAACTAGCAAGCGAGAAATGCACAACAAGAGCTAGTCCGTGTGTTAGGTACTTCATTGACAAGGATGGCGAGAAGATTACCGAACCTGAAGTTGTGCAGGTAAAAGATGGTGCGTTTATTACGCCTACAGAATACAGAAAGAGGGTTGATAATGTGAAAGGGGACAAAAGCGGAAAGTTTGCAAAGCTGGAAGCTACCTATAAAGCAGTTACAGAGGTTGACGAAGGTGCTATTATCCCACGAGAGGTCACAGAACAGGCATTAGGGACGAGCAATAAGGATGAGGGTGGGATTGTTGGGGGATATGGTGATAAGGAGTCAGAAACTAAAGGAGGTGATAAGGAATATTTCAAGGTTGAGTTTGAGGAATCTAACCGTGTGCCGGGATGTTTTGGGGAATATGATCCTATCTGTTACTCATGCGGTAGTTGCAGTAGCAAGGAAGCGTGTCTCGTTGTGGCTAATAATCCCGTTGAGGAAACCAAGGGTGATCTCGGAGTATTGGCGGAACCTGAACCTGCGTGGGATTATCACTGGGAAGAAAGAATAAACGAGGTCATAAGCGAGGTCGATAACGACCTAAAAAGTGCCATAGAAAAGATGTGGTCTATATTGAAGCAGGATACAGAGATTATTCGCAAGATGTACGTTACTCAGGCTGAGCAGGAATTTAGTGAGAAGTTTAATCAAATTTTGGGAGGAAGATAAAGAATGAATAAATGTCAATTTTCTGGAAGAGCCACCGATGAACCAACTCTAAAAGTTTTGGGTGGGGGAACCTCAGTTTGCAACTTCAACTATGCAGTCAAGAGAGATTTCAAAGACAAAACAACAGGCAATTATGAGAGTGATTTTTTCAACTGTCAGGCATTCGGAAAAACAGGCGAGCTCATTGCTGACTATGTTAAAAAAGGTTCTCTCTTCCCAATATGGGGCAGGGTGCAAATCAGGTCATACGAGAAAGATGGGGTTAAAAAGTGGATTACCGAGATAATCGTTGAAGGCTTTGACTTCCCGCCTAAACAACAAAGCAATAATAACGCAACAGGTGGTAATCCTTCATTCGGCACAGAGGTTAACTTGTCTGAGGACATCCCCTTCTAGCATATTATGGAAATAAAGCAAATAAATAGGGGTGCATATTAAACTTTTCACCCCTCGAAGGAGGTCCGCATGAAAAACACAAAAACAGCTAGACTAAAAACTCTATATCCCATGCTCGCTGAACTCGAAAAAGAAATAGAAAAGCATGGTTGCGTATCAAGGCTGGCTTATCATCTGAAGATGAGTCGGACGACAATTACTGATTACCGAGCAACACTGCAGGGAAATGGGGTTATCAGGAGTGGCCGGAAGTACATGAAGGACTGTGAGTTGGATGAGAATATACGCAAGGTTGTCGAGAGTGCAGGGGTAGTTGGGGTTGGGGAAGCGCATCAGTGGATGTGCAGGACGAAGATATGAGGGGGATGTTGGGATGATACTTGCCGTCGATCCGGGAAGCGCGGAGAGCGCATACGTAATGCTTGATGAAAGCTTAAATCCTATAGAATTTGGGAAATTTTCAAACGAGAATGTAAAGACAGAGATGAGGAGGTTATTGAAACATTACTACACTCCCGATAAGCCAATAGGGGTTGCAATCGAAATGGTGGCATCATACGGAATGAGTGTTGGTGCTACGGTTTTTGATACCTGTGTATGGGTTGGAAGATTTACGGAAATGGCGGAACAGTGCGGAAGAATAGCGCAGTACATCTACCGCAAAGACGAAAAGATGAATCTTTGTCACAATATGAAGGCTAAGGATTCTAATATAACTCAGGCATTGGTGGATAGGTTTGCACCTGGACAACCGAATCATGGCAAGGGAACAAAATCTAATCCGGGCTGGTTTCATGGGTTCAGTAAAGACATCTGGCAGGCTTATGCCGTTGGGGTTACCTTCTACGACTTATATATAAAGAAAAAGGAAGGTTTTTAGCCTTCCTTCCTTGCAAGATAGTCTTTGATCATCTTTTCCAGCAACTTACTAACGTCTGTATTTTCCTCGATGGCTTTAATTTTTATACTTTTTATCAACTCTTCATCGAGCGTTGTGGTAAATTTCTTTCTCATAAAATCACCTCTAAAGTATTGTAATTCATATACGTATATAAGTAAATACGCTTGAGAATATACGTAAATACGTATATAATATAACGGAAGGGGTGATTATGTGTTGGTCACTAAAGAACATAAAATGATACTGCATAACGAAGCAAATGCACGGTATAGAGAAAAGATGAGACGAGAAAACCCATTTAAGAAATGTCCAACTTGCGGAATCGTTAAACCTCTTGACCAATTTACTTTTAGTAAGACGGAGAATCGTTATAAGTCCAAATGTCACGATTGCCGACATGAAACTTATTTATCCGAAAGGGAACAATCGTTAAAGCGCTCTAATGATTATTACCAAGAAAATAAAGAGAGCGTCTTGGCTAAATCTCATGAACGTAGGAAGAAAAATATTGCAAAGGAAATATTAAGAAGTGCAAGAGAAAGAGCCAGAAGAAAGGGGTTGGAATTTAATATTGAGGAATCAGATATTATAGTTCCTGAAAAATGCCCAGTATTGGGAATCCCACTGATACAAGGAAAGGGGAAAGTGTGCAGAAATAGCCCTTCAATAGATCGTATTAATCCACTAAAGGGATACGTAAAGGGTAATGTAATTATCGTTAGTAACTTAGCGAATACGATAAAAACCAATGCGACTCCTAGTGAAATAAGAATGGTAGCTGATTTTTATGAGAAATTGCAATCCTCCGTGTAGTAGTTTTTACGCCGTGGGTGTGACGTATCACGACCTTTACATTAAACCGCAACAATAAAAGTGAAAAAGGTGGCAAAGAAATAATGGAAAAATCATGCAGTAGTTGTATTCTCGGCAATAGTGACTATAACCAAACTTGTGTAGAGTGTGACATTAGTATTTATTCAAATTGGAAACCGGGAAGTGTATTAAGGTTAAATATCCCTACCAAACTAATGAACACCACGGACCCTATATTCCTCCCATTCCGCAAGCACACAAACGATGCAGGTGCAGACCTTAGAGCGCGGATAGATTCATCCGTACTGCTTCATTCTGGGCATATGGTAAAGATACCGACAGGAATTGCAATATCCATACCGCACGGATATGTCGGTCTAATACAACCACGTTCGGGAGCATCGTCAGAGGGTAAACTCGTTATCACGGGAACAATCGACAGTGGCTTTACGGGGGAAATGTCTATGAATGTACTAAATCCTCTCGACTCGAATTATGTCGTTATCAACCCTAAAGAGCGCATAGCCCAACTGGTAGTAGTGCCGTATCTACAGACCGAGTTCGTGCAGGTAGATGAGCTAGTAGAGAGTGAGCGCGGAACCAATGGGTTCGGAAGCACTGGCAAAGAATGAGTTTAACAATCGAAACCATACGAAAATGGCTACAAATCCTGAATGAAAAGTATTTGGCGTTACCGAGGGTTGATGATCAGAAGAAGGTAGATGGCAAAGGTGATTGATGAACTACGCGGAATACTAAGTACCATTGCCATATTTACGAGTTTGTATTTATGGGGAACTCATAATGTCGCAGATAGTATCTACTTTGGCGTGATGGCGGTATGGGTTAGGCCGGAAAAATAGAGAGGGGAAATGCTAATGCAAAAAGTAATTAATGGAGTAGGGAAAGACGCGCCAATAGAAAAAAATGAATTAGGGGGTAGCCAATCTAGTTCTGGTTATCGCTTTGATCTGATTGACCCAAAAGCGTTGTTTGCTACTGCTAAGGTCCTGAAGGAAGGATTCGATAAGTACGGAGCAGATAACTGGCGAAAGATACCCGTAAGTGACCACTTAAACCACATGATAATTCATGCGTATGCTTATCTTGCGGGAGATAGACAGGATGAGCACCTAAGCCATGCAGTTTGTCGAGCTATATTTGCCTTGGGAGTGGACATTGAAATTAGAGAGGAAATGGTGGCTAAATGTTAATGAATAAAATTCGCGCAAAACTAGACAAGCGATACAACACGGATTTAACGGTAAAACTTGCTGACATGGGGTTTACAGCTCGGACATATCACACTTTGAGAAGAGCTGGGATAGAGGTTTCTGGCGATTTGACTAAGTTGTCGTGGAAAGAGCTTATGGGGCACAGGAATGTCGTGAGAATGACCTGTCAGGAAGTCAGTGATAAGTTGGAGGATATGGGGCTATCGTTGAGGAAGGATGGGAAATAGATGATTTACGAAAATGATAAACAGATAACAGTTGTACTTGGAGAAGGTGATATTGCGCTAGGCGTTTCGGTAGGGGATGGCATTCCGTACGGAATATCTATTCAGCAATTAAACAGAAAACACGAAATAAACTCAGAGTTGGGAACGGATGACATAAAGGATGAGGTTAAGCAGATAAACATCCTATTCGCGAACAAAGGAGGAGTTGAATCGTTGGTTAAGGCACTCGAAAGATTTGCTAAATGTGTGGCCGATAAACGAGCAGGGGAGGAAGGAGAATCTAATGATTCACTCGACAAAACCCTTGAGGAACTAGACGTATCAGTTCGGACTTATAATTGTCTGAAGCGTGCGGGAATTAACTGCGTTGGTAATTTGGTAAAGATGTCAGAGGATGATTTATTCCACGTTAGGAATATGGGCAGGAGGTGTATTGAGGAGATTGTGGAGAAGTTGAAGGGGTTGGGTTTGGAGTTAAAACAGGAGGAAAACGATGAATCTAAAACTACGCCTAAAGCGGATTGTTAAAGACCAAAAAATAGTAGGATGGACTATTGTTGCGATAAACGGTGTATTTGCGGTGGGTGGTATCGTAATTGGGCAATACGCAAGCGCAGGATTAAATATCGCCGGCGGATTGATGTGGATTTGGTTGATAGAAAATAGATAGAAGAAAGGGGATAAAACAATGACAATACAGGAATTTGCGAAGATGCTGGATGGCCGGGAAATGGGTCATGAATACACCGAAGAACAGGAAGAACTAGCTAAGGGATTGGGTTTTATATTCGTCTATGGCTACTCGGACGATAATGCTGAATTTAGAGGAGCAATTGACGAAGAGGTTGGTCGTTACGGTAGCAAAACAATCCATCTCGATGAAAAGGGAATCTTTGAGGAATGTGAGTGCAGGTGTTCTCGTTCGGTGTTAGCGAAGGAAAAATGCAAAACAATCGAGGCTGTTTGGCACGATGTGGGAGAATTTGCTTGGACATATGAAACTAATATTCCTCACGCCACATTTATTATTATGGAAGATGGAGAGAAGTTTTGCTGTGGTATTGTGTTTGATATTAAGAGTTTGGGGTAGGGGGGTAATAAATGGGATTAATCAAGAGAATTAAAAAGTGGTATTGGAAGAATCGCAGATGTAACACGTGTAAGTTTGTTTGGAATGGAAAGGAATGTCCGCTTGAACCTGGTACTGGATTCCTAGAAGGACTTCATTGTAGGAAATATAAAAGAGTTAAGCAGGACAGGGAGGGTTAAGCCTTGCAACAAACAGAAAAGAAGCTCAGACATCCTCCATACCATTATGCCGTGATCAGCCGTCTAACGCGCTATAAGCCAAACTGTGACCGCATAGTGTATATTGAGAAAGAGCTTGCCATGATGGGCGTGAAGACAACGCAGGTGTGTACGGACATGCCGCATGGTAGTGGTACAAGCGATTCAACAGGGGATATGGCATCTAAGGTAGGGGATAAGCGGAGAGAGCTTATACAGGCTCAAAATGAGGTTGAGCTGATTGATTTAGCAGTTGGGATGTTGTCGGAGGTTAAGGGGTTAATAATTACAGAGAGATATCTTAATGATAACAAAGAGGCCTATGTGCAATTTGTGCTGAAGAAGAATCATGGGCTAAGGAGCCGGGATAGTTACTATCGGTTGAAAGACGAGGCTGTGGAAGAATTATCTAGGATGATGGGGGAAAAGAAAGGGGAATAAATTATGAATATAGAGTTATTTTCGTTAATAGTAAAAAAGTTAGGTGAATCCGACTTAGAGGACTTCAGCTTCAAGGGAGACGGTAAGATTTATGGTTTCAAAGATGTTGGAGATGGTAATTGGGATGATCAAGGTAAATACCAGTATAAATATGATGAAGGTCAGTTGATGGAAATGGACGAAAAATATAAGGAAGTTCAATTATTTCCGTTTGGCGTAACTCGTTCTGTTTCTAGATCTGGATCATACTTCTCGGATTATGATTATAGTTATGAACCATATGAAATGTTTGAGATTAAAGAAATTACGATACCCGAACAGATCATTCCAGCTCACGTAGAAAACAAATGGGATAAGTTAGATATTGACCTTGATAGCGTTGTGGATAAAGAGGAAGAGGATAGGAAGAACGCTGAAGTTGAAAGGATTAGATTAGAGGAAGAGGTTAAAGCAGAAAAAGACAGACTGACTAAGCTTTATCCTATGAATAAGCCTGAAATAATCAAGATGGTTAATAAGAATTTTAAAAAGAGAGGGGTTGAGCGATTCGGATTACAGGAAATGAGAAATGAGTATTTTGATATTGTCGTGAAGAAGAAACTTGAAGGACAAGATTGGATTGACTACCATAGAGGATTACAAGTTAATATTACCGAATAGTACAAACATCAAACAACTATCCGTACTAAAACCATTGCAATAGTATGGATTACCATGATAAACTCTAAGTGACAGAATAACTTACAAAATAAGGCGCGCATGGCTTAATTATAGCTTGCGCGCCTTTTCTAATTTGGAGGTGTAACTTATTGTGGATTGCAAATTATGCTCTAGGCAGAAGCGGTGTCCCGATAAGGATAAGCCTCCGAAGAATTGCGTGAGGTTTGTTGAGTTTGCAGATACGAAAGGGTTTATATCTATTGACCGGGCGATGAGGAGCAATAAAGGGGTTTGGATTAATCCATAAAAAAGAGAAGGAGCCCTATTTCTAGGACTCCTTAATGTCGAACAGATAGCCTGATAAAACTTCTTTGATGGCTTGGAGATTGGCTAATGCGGAACCCTCTTCCATCCATGATTCTTCTTCGTAGTACGAACTAGCCGAGTAGAGTTTTTCTCCTTGCGTATGTTCTTCTGATTTAGAGGGGAAAATTCTGACATCAATCGTCTTGACATGGCCGGAGAAGTCAACAAATGTGCATAGCTCGGTGTTTTCGTTTATTAGGATGGCGAGGGATATGATCTCCATTACGAGTTTGTAGTTGGTCATTTGGTGGCCTCCTTTGCAAAGTATAGTTCGAGTGCTTCAGCCACTATCTTAGCCATTGCCTTACCCGATTCCTTCGAGTGAGTGTCGAGTTGTTGGCGTAGTTCGAGGGATATTTTAGTGTTTAGGACTACTTGCATGGGGTTTCCTCCTTATTGCCCGGCATTAGCTCCGGGCTGGCCTTGGAGTCACTAGATACAATCAGCATATTTCGGATAATAAAGATTTTCCTTAAAGTCTACTAATTCTTTCGTTCCTGCTAATAACTCATTGAATGCTTCCTTGGCTTCTTCGTGTGATTTAAAATCAAATTCACATCTAAAGACTACATTACCCTTTGGAGAAAATGGTCCTTTATGACTGACCTTGGATTTGGGATAACTTGCAAGCGTTCTGCCGTACGGCATGAAACTATAATTCTCATTCCATTCCTCGATTTGAATTTTAGTCCCATTTGGCATAATTCCTTTTTCTAATATTTTCATGTGTTTTCCTCCTTCGCCGGGTATCGGTCCCCGGCTGACCTTGTGCTTAGTTATTATCTGCGAAACTACTAATTGGTGCCCCTTTGTCATCTTCCCCCTTTATGAGCCTGATAGAGAGAATTCGGTTGCTATAGCTGAGGTTATACTCTTCCTTGTGGGCATCGGTTACGGTGTGGTGGACTTCAGCGAACAGACTTCCGAAACGCTCGGTTAGGTTTACGCTGGTAACAGTGGAATCCTGGGGTAAGTAGAACTTAATGAGTTCGTCGAGGTTAGCATTGGATTCTTGAAAATTCATTCGATTACCTTCTTTCCTTGCAGGGTATATGGCTCCCTGCTAGCCTTGTGGTATTAGTCGTTCAACCATGTTAAGCACATTGTTGGGGCTTCGATGTAATCACTCTCTCTACTAAAGATCCACTCTGAATTACTTAGACTGGCAGAGTAGGTTTCCGGTTCTCCTCTTAGCTCATATTCAAGGGATGCGAGGTTGACGAGTTTTTCCTCTTGGCTGTAAATCTTTTGACCTTCTACCATTTGGGAGCATGTGGTTAATCCGGCTGTTATGTTCATGCGTTGGGCTTTGATGCGTCCTGACTTGCTGATTGAGATTACCTTTAAGAGGGTTTCGCGGTCTGTTCTACAGTAGCCATGTTTGGCGAATCCAGAAGCAAAGATGGTTTGCGCTGCTTCTAATGCTGTGCGTCCGTGTTTATCTAGGCTGGGTTGCTTTGCTCCTAATGCGAGTAACTTCTCTGCTCTTACAGTAGCGGTGAACTTGGCGCGCGTTCCGTCTTTTTTCATTTTAGTTAGGTTTACCTGCTCGAACTCGTGAGGACCTTGGAAGTCAAAGATTGCAATACTGTCGATGGTCCATGTTCCCGGGAGTTCCGCAATTTGGACATTTTGCTTTAGTGTCCATGGTCCAAAGGATGTAGGGTATTGGATTGGGGTTGGGTTTTTAATTGCTTGCATGTGTATTCCTTCTTTCATTTCTTCATTCGCTCGTATACCTCAACATGTTTGAGATCCGCGAGCGAGGGAAGAAAGTCCCTCTTGATATTATCTTTCTTCGTAGGAAACTTCGGCCAAGTAAATTCCTGCTTCACTTTCGATTCTTAGGTCATCCGTAACGAAAAGGTCAATTTCTTTGGCGAGATGATCCTCTATTGAGGGGATGTTGTTTTCGTCCAAGATTGTGTAACCCATTTCCTCCAATTCAACCAAGCTCATAAATTTTCTCATCATTTGCAATTCCTTCTTTCATTTGTTGATCTTATCCATAGTATATAGCTAGTTAGCTAGTATGTCAAGGAATAGAAAAGGATCACCTATTTAGTGATCCTTAGTCTTGCTATTAATGCCTTGATTTGTTCATGTTCTGAGTCAGTGACGTAGATAGATTGTGATTTCCTGCCGGATGGTTTGCGGCCAGCTCCGGTGCGTTTACCACCGTGTTGGGGTTTGGTTGCTGGCATGTTGTTTTCCTCCTTAACGCTGGATGCGCCAGCTCGCTTGTGGTTGTTAATGATTCATTCCCCATTTTGTTTTAAAGATTCTTTCTACATTGTCAAAGTATTCTTCCCTTGCATCCCAATCAATTTCTTTTTCTCCCTCTATTTCTATATCCCATTTATCATCCATATTACCCGATAAGGTATCATAGATTGTGTATCCGTCTTGGTAGCTTGCATAAGCGATTTGTTGCAGTTTAGGTGTAATTTCCCCTGATACAATTTCTGTTCCGGTTGCGTTGCATTCAGTGCCGTCAGTGTAGATAATTTGGATGGTAGCGTCATTGCCATACATTTCGTATAATTTGCAGATGTCTGATTGCAGTCTATATTCTAAGGTATTAATAAGATTTCTGTGATACCACTGGCTTGAGTCGTATTCTTTTAACTTCTCCTTATGTTCTGCGATCTTTTTGTTCTCTTCTCTTTTAGCAAAACTTCGATCGCCTTTAAAATCCTTAATAGCATCCTTGATTTCCTTTAGTTCTCTTGCAAGAGGTTTTTTGGTTTGGCTATTAGCGTATCGTTTGCAAAATGCTTGCTTGTCAAGTTTGCTGCTCATGTATTTGGGTTCGATAGCGTTGGTGTATTCCTCGTAGGATACAGGAAGATTTGTGAGTGCTTGGAATTCTTCATACATCATTGTTGTTTCCCCCTCGTGTTTTAGTTCTTGAATTTAGTATAGTCGATTCAAGGATGAATGTCAAATGGTATTTCAAGTTTATTTAGAATTGATTTGTGTTTATAGAAGGAAAGTATTCTGAGGGCAGTAATAATTGATTCGGTATGATTGTACCTGATTGATTATTAGTGGGCTTAGAATTGATTGCGGACGTTGTGCGATGATATTAAGGAGGAATAGCTGATGATGGACAATGATTATGAAAGCAAAGAGTATGTTGATATGAAGGCTCAAATGATAGCTATGGAGGCAAATAAGGTTGAAGAAGCATGGGCAACTATGATAGATAGTTTAGATATATCGGAGTTTTTGTCGTTTGAAATATGGTGTAAGGAAAATGTATTGACCGATAAATTCGATGAGGCATTGTTGATATTGAAGAAGCGGAACAAGAAGAAGTAGAGAGGTGATTATGATGGCTGCTGCGGTAGGGAATCAATATGCGTTAGGGAATCCCGGTGGTGGCAGACCTAGAAAGCTGAAATCTGCCAAAGAAGCGTATGAAAAAGGGTTGAAGTATATCGAAGAAACATTGGAAGCTGAAAAGCATCTGACGTTTACTGGGTTATGTATTGAGTTGGGAATTATTAGGAACACATTCTATGAGTATGAGAATGGTGTGCATGATACAGATAAAGAAGAGTTTTCTCCACTGTTAAAAGACCTGAAGCAAAGATGCGAGAATTATGCAGAGTCCCGGCTGTTCGGCAATAATCCCACTGGTGCTATATTCGCCCTGAAGAACTATGGCTGGAAGGATGTCTCTACTGTCGAGAACACAGGCCCTAACGGTGGCCCTCTCCAAATCAATACAATAGCATCAATGTCCGAGCAGGATCTAAGGGCTATCCTAGAGATATACGAGCGTGCAGCATTGCCGGAGGTAGTGGATATAACGCCGGGTGATGAGTGATAATGTCCGTGAGTGGTGGATTTTATGCCTTGAATTGCATCATTCGGTAGTAGTGGTATTAGCATAATCGCTGAAACCGTTGGGAGAGTAAGGATGTAGGGTTTAAGCGAATGTGACACAACAGGAATGAGTAACATTATTATATAGTAATATAGTTAATAGGGATGTGATCGCATTGGCTAAGCGTAAGGTAGATAAGGATAAGTATGATATAGAGAGCTATCTGCTCATCTTCGCTGCGCTTGGTGGTGGTCTATAGCTGTTGCTGTTGCTCCCGGCTGCGCTTGCTCTGCTGGTATTGGCTGTGCTGTTGGTGCTGTGCGTCTGCCGGGCTGTGCTGGGACCAGGTGTTGAGTTGGGATTATTGAGATTTGGGTGTACCCCATACCACGAGGTGCAGGAGCGGTAAAGGGTGCATCTGTATGTAGATTACTGGTATAAGAAAAGATAGTCTCTATCAATAACTATAGCAATTCACATAAAGGAGTTGGCACTCATTAAGGATGAACATAAATGTAAATCATGCGATGGGGTTGGGCATTATCCATTAAGAATCATCGGTCGTAATTGTGAATGTTCCGATTGTCATGGTGATGGACTAGAAAGGGTTGTTATAACTCGCAAGGAATACGACTCCCTACTCGAATATAAATCCATGTACGAAGGATTAAATAAATAACCACCCCCCCATACCATTGAAACCACCAAGTACCCTCAAGTCAAGGGTACTCTTTTTATTATAAAAAATATTTTATAAAGGAGTTGATGCCCATTGGATGATGATAGATTCAGGATAGTTCCTGTCGACGATAACACAAGAATAATAATGGAGGTTGCGACAGGTGATGTTCTCTACACTCAATATAGAACAAAGGATATATGGAGCCAGAGAGATGAAAAAGTCATGGTTCATAAGGTGAAACCCTTTAAGCCACCAACTGAGAAGAAGAAAAAAGGTAATTCTCCAACTAATCCTGATTTCATTTGTGTCTTTAGGGATAACTGGAATGACTTGGTTAGGAATAAGAAGTTATCATTCGGTGAGCGTGGAGTATTAATGTCGCTGATTGGATTTACTGATTGGCGTTCTAATATTTTAGTTCATCCTGATACTAGGCAGGTTCTTAATGAGTCTACATTGGCAACCTTGCTTCAATGTGACAGAAAGCATTTATCCGGATACTTGGCATCTCTGAATAAGGCTGGGTTGATTGCCATTGTTAAGACAGGAGATAGGACTCCTAATAAATACATGATAAACAGTAACTTATCCATATTTGGTAAGACACTCAAGGATACTGCCGAACATGGAGTGTTTAGGAACGTTGAATGGCAACCAGTATTGCCGATTGAGTTTAAAGACGAAAAAGACCATTCAAAGATTAAGAAGATGGTAAAATGACAGCCCTTGGTACAGGCGGTTCTCAGGGTAGGGGGTGGGGCGATATGACCCCACTGAGTGGGGCGATATGACCCCACTTGATTCCTACTAAAACCTTTGTTTCCCCTTCCCCCTTCTTCCCACTCTAAACCCATTGAAAACTACCACCCATAACCCGTCCACACATTAAGGACAAGCAATATTCAACCAAACGTATATTTAAACGAATCGGCAAAGGTTAAGTACAAGCTAATTTTGGCAAGGGCAAGGGTAATGGTAAAAAGGATAAAGTAAAAGGAGATGGCATTTATGAAAGATATTAACCCTAGCATTTCAGCGTTTGACACTGAATCAGCATTAGTAAAATTTTTGGATATGGATGAGAGAGATAACCTGGAGATTCCGGCACACGTTCTTAACCCATTATTAAGAGTATTGGAAACGCTAAAAAGACCATGTAGTGCGTCAATGTTCTTTAATGGAGAACAACAAAAACCGTTTTACATGGTTACAAGAATAACTCCTATACAGTAAAAATGGCACACCCTTGCCATTTAATATAATTTGGAGGATTACCAATGGATAACGTAGTCAATCTTAAACCAAATCCTATCCACGATATGATAGATGAACTAGTAAGACAGAAGGACAACATCGACCAAATGATTATCTGCTTTGTCGATAAAGATGGGACATTCTATTCTAAACCTGCTTGCTATTCGTATGTAGATGCGGTTGGTATGGTCGGAATAATGCGAGAGAACCTAACTTTTATGGCTCATAATGATGAGTTTGATCCGATACCAAGGAAGTGAAATCATGGGAGAGAACAGAGCATGTAAAAAGTTCAACCCAACAGACCCTACATATGAGAAAACTAACTGCGCTTCATGCACATTTTGGGGTGGAGAGAAGTGTGTAGACGAAAAAGGTGCTATAGCGGTGGGGATGTTGGCAGAGTTTAATTGGTGAAAGGTGATGGCAAATGGCAGAAGCAAAGGTGAAGAAGGCTGATGATGCTGTGTCTAAGCCGAAGATAAAGCAGAGTGATTTGCCGAGCTTAGCTTTAATACAGGCTGAGTTAGGCAGAAGAAGTTGTCAATACTTTATAGAAAAGTTCGTGAAGATAGAGGACCGTGACTCGACTGAGTTAGCGGTTCCTTTTACTTTATGGCCCAAACAGGTAGAAGCACTAGAAAGTTTCATAAATAACAAGTTAAATATTGTTCTCAAAGCGAGGCAATTAGGATTATCTTGGTTAGCCTTAGCGTTTGCCGTGTGGAACATAGTTAATAGGTCTGGATATGCGGTAATAGCAATGTCAAAACGCGAAGAGGATGCAAAAGAATTAGCAAGGCGCATTGGATTTATTTTAAAATATCTCCCTCCTTCCATGATTAGGGAGAAAAAGACCGCAGGTAAATGGAACGGTCCGACGTGGGAAATGACCACACTGAGCGTTACTATCAATCATCCAAATGGAGAACCTAGCGTATTCACTTCATTAACGGCTGCGGAAGATTCGGGACGGTCACTTACTGTCAATCTGGTTATTCTTGATGAGTGGGCATTCCAACAGTGGGCGCGTGGTATTTGGAATTCTGCCTACCCTACAATAAATAGACCAACAGGCGGTAAGGTAATCGGTCTATCCACGGCAAAGCGCATGACATTGTTCGAGGAAGTATGGAGAATGGCTACTCAGGGTGTAAATACTTTTGCTAGAGTATTTCTTCCGTGGGATACGGACCCAAGGAGAACTCAGGAATGGTACGAGCAAACAAAGAAAGATTTGCCTAATTCTTATAAAGCTGAGTATCCGGCGACACCTGAGGAGGCTTTTGAGTCAGCAGATGGAGTTGCTTTTCCTGAGTTTAGCTATGATTTGCATGTAGTAACTCCGTTTAAGATTCCCGACCACTGGCGGCGTTGGCGGTCGTGCGACAATGGTTACACTGACCCCTTTGCGTGGTACTGGTACGCGGTGGATGAGGGTGGAACGGTTTATATCTACAGAGAGTATACAAGGGAACCTAAGGACCCCAAGGTAAGTTATTCAGATCAAGCCAGACAAGTTGTTTTGAAGTCAGGCTCAGAACGCATTGGCTTTACTGTGGTAGGGCATGATGCGTGGTCGGTTCATCCTCTTACCAAAAGCAATAATACTCCGCAAGGCAAATCTATTATCGACTTTTATATCGAGGGTGGCGTAACCGATTCATTGAGAGCGGTAACCGATAGGATGCTAAGAAAGGCTGCTTTTCATGAATACTTAAAACCTTACTATGACGAAAATACGGAAAAGTTAACGAGCAAAGTAAAGATATTTAGTAATTGTACAAAAATAATTGAGACGTTGCCACAATTGCTGATAGATGAAAAAGACCCTGAAAAGATTCAAGAATGTGCGGTAGATCACTGGGCAGATTCCGTAGGATATGGATTAATTTCCCATCACAGCAATAAAACGGAATTAGAATTTACGGTTGATTATGATAATCTGCCAGAAGACGTTCTTGAGGATATTTTCAACTGTAAAAATAATGAAGAACGTCAATATATCCTTTCAAAGATTGGTAGAATGCCTCAAAAAGTGGTATAATATAAGAGTGGATAGGGAGAGCTACCCGACAAGGCATTATCCTAGATGCCTTCCACTTTTACTAAGCTAGGAAAAAGAAAAACCTTTAGGAGGGTTATTATTTATGCCTGAAATGAAAACGTGTTCCAAATGCGAACGAGATTTACCTGCAGACAAAAACCATTTCAGCACGCAATCCGCAAAGAAAGACGGATTATGCCCTATGTGTAAAGAGTGCAGAGGGAGAAACTTCACTCACCCGAAACCTATCGCTAAGGAAGGGTTTAAGATATGTTCTGGGTGTGGAGATGAACTTTTAGCGACAAATGAATATTTCGGACCAAGAAAAGATAGCAAGGATGGACTAAAGGGGATATGCAGAATATGTACATCCGAATATGATCAAGAGTATTTCAAGGAAAATAAAGAATCCATAATGACAAAGAATGCAATATATCGCTCTGGGCATATAAAAGAAAAATCTATCCAGCAAAAGAAATTTTATCAAGAAAACAAGATCATCATAATAACGAGATGTAGGGAATATCGAGAAAACAATAAACCTGCCGTATATGCCGTTCAAAGGTTATACCGTTTAAGTCATAAAGAAACGGCATCCGAATACAACCGCATGTATAGGGCGGAAAATAAAGAATATATGGCCGAATATGGAAGGCGTTATTATATCAATAACAAGGAATACGTTAACGCTAGAAATAAGTTATGGAGGTCAGAAAACAGGGAACTATGCAATTTACTCAGTATGAGGTATGAGGCTAAGAAGAAAAAACTTGCACATACTCTCACGGTAGAACAATGGGTAGCAGCGAAACAGCACTTCGACAATAAATGTTGCTTTTGTGGAAAAGAGGTTCCTCTTACTAAAGAACACCTAGTACCTGTTCATAACGGCGGGGAAATGACCTCCCAAAATATTATAGGTTCATGTAAAAGTTGCAATAGTAGCAAAAGGGCGAGCGAATGGAAAACATGGTTCCGTAGACAGCCTACATACGCATTAGCCAAGGAACAAAAAATCCTCTTCTACCTCGGCTATAAAGACAATCGCCAACAACTAGCTCTATTTTAAAAAAGAAATCCACAGCATCCTTCGGGGTGCTTTTCTTATGCTCATTTTTAGGGGGTGATGCAATTGCTTGATAAGATAAAAGACTTCGGCGCAAAGGTGGTGGACAAAGTAAAAACTTCCATAAAAAAACAAAAAGAAGAATCCGAACAACAAGAAAAGCTGAAGAAGTGGCAAGACAAGTTAGCAGAAGCACAAAACTCAGACCTCGACGTATTAAGAGACGAGCGAGAAGCCATCTACCTAGGAACTTCAACCGTAGATGCCAACGTAAATCAGAGAACATCGAATGGACGAAGGAAGCAAGCTAACAACGTGGTCAACCTAGTCCTAGAGTTCATAGAAACAGGCGTTGACTCCACCATCCCCCAACCCTCAGTTCGCACTAAACTCCCCGGCTATGAAGCACAAGCCACAATGATAGAAGACTCCCTCACCTCTGACATAACAGAACTAGGCATGACAGCAATAAACGACATAAACGAGCGCATAACACCCGTTCAAGGCTATTCTGCAATGCTGGTAGGCTGGAATCCTGATTTTAAACATCATCTTTACCGCGGGGAATTAGAAATAGAGTCTATTCATCCAAAACGCATTGTTCCGCAACCCGGCGTGTTTTCCCTCCAAGCTATGGACTACTTCTTTATTCTCTCATCAGTCACAAAAAACTACATCAAAAAGCGCTATGATGTGGATCTCGAAAACTCAGGCGAACAATTCCCTAACATAAGCACAGTTAATAACACTTCTCAACCGAATAACCCCGACATGGTGACAGAAGTTGTCTGTTGGTATCGCAATGACGATGGAGAGATTAGCAAGCTTACATGGTGCGAGGACGAAATATTAGAAGATATGAGCAACTTCTATGCACGAAGAATTGACGGTAAAATCCAGAAGTTCGAGACGCTTGCCACAGAAGTAACTCTTGCCTCTGTTAATGGACAACCCGGAGAAGTCCTTCCTCCTGGCACAGAAGTTCCCTACTTCACTCCAACACGCTACCCATTAATCATTCGCGAAAACATCCCTCTTAATTTCCATTTCGGCGGTCAATCTGATGTCGATGTAATCCGCGACCAACAAGACGCTTACAAAAAAGTAGTATCCACCATTGAAGAAAAGATATTGCGCGGTTCCGTTGTGGTCACAGCACTCGAAGGGCATAGGTTCAACCTGTCCAACGAGTTGTACGGAATCATTAGAGGGAACCAATCTGAATTAGCAGCACTCAATGTAAAAAATCTATCCGCCAACATCAGTAACGACCTGGCCTTTGCACAACAACAATACAAGGCAGCTCAGTCCACTCTTGGCATCACAAACTCATATCAAGGCAAATCAGACTCGACCGCAGTATCGGGGATCGCTAAACAAATCCAAGTGCAGCAAGCGTCCGGTCGCCTACGCTCAAAAGAAGCCAACAAGTACGCTGCCTACAAACAACTTTATGAAACTATGTTCGAGTTCAAACTTGCTTTCTATGATGAACTTCGTCCCTTTGTGACCAAAGATGCTAACGGAAAAGACAACTATGGCGACTTTAACAAATATGCCTTCCTTGTCCGGGATGCTGCCGGCGAACTTTACTACAACACGGACTTTATATTTCAGGCAGACGCAGGGATGGGATTACCAAGAGATAAGATGTGGCTATTCTCCCAAGCGACTGAAATGCTGAAGTACGGAGCGTATAACCCCGGCCCTGCATCTACCGCATTTTGGACACAAATGGTTTCGCAAAAATATCCGAATGCCAAGGCAATCCTTGACAGTCTGACTAAGCAGATGGAAGCACAGGCCAAAGCACCACCACCACAACCGGAGGCTAAGATATCCATCAACTATGAAGACCTTATGCCTGACGCTCAATCGCAGATGCTAGGTAAGATGGGCATCAAGTCGCAAGGAGGTCAACCAGAGCAAATGGGACAATTATTACAGATGCCACAACCACAACAACAAGCCAAGCCACAGACAACAGAACCACAACAACTCAACATGTCACTAGAAGCCACTCAAGCTCCGCCACAGCCCCAACAGATGCAGGGTGGTATGAATCCACAGGAACAAGTAACGCGAGTCGTACAGGAAGCATTAGCGAATATGAGTCCAGAAGAACAGGAAGCCTTTAAAAATGCGCCTGATGAGCAGAAAATGCAAATTGTTGAGATGTTGATGCAACAGCAGGGAGGGCAACAGTAATTGCTACCCTCAAAAGAAAAGCTTGAAGAAGTAGTAAGGTCGCTTGTTAAAATGCTCAGAATTCAGGATTGGGATATCTCGCTTGACTATATTAGCCAATACGAGATGAAGCATATCTTTAATTCTGACAACCTTGATACCGCCATGATGTGCGAGCGTCACAGGTTGAGAAAGGAAGCCATAATTCATGTCAATGTTGATCACACTGGATTAAACGAGCATTGGGAGGAGTCAATAGTCCATGAGCTTTATCACATTGTCGTAGCGGATATAAGCGACATGGCAGATGATTTGATGGACGAAGTGGACTCGCCGTCAATAGTTAGAAGACAGAAGTTGCAATACGTTGAAACAACGGTTGTAAATCTTGCAAAAATATTTACTTCTGTTTATTCGGTTAAGGACTTAATCAAAGGAGGGCAACAGTAATAGCACATATGCCTTGCGAAATTTGCTCAGTAACTCCGAATGGCCCCTGCGAAGTGTGCCATTGGGAAAAGGAAATAGTTAACAAGGAGGCTAATAGCAATAATGAAGAAACCAACTAAAAAGCCCTCCTTAAAAATCGACATGATGTTAATGAAGGCAATGCCGGGCGTGGGAATTCCTCCCAAGAAGGGTAGCTCAACAGGTAAGAAAAGCGGAATGAAGAAAGGGAAGTGTTAGAAATGGAAAAGTATATTGGATTCAAGATGATCGAAGCGGAACGACAAATGAGAAACAACGAGAATGGTTATAAGGTTGTTTATCCTGACGGTTATGTAAGTTGGTCGCCAGAAGACGTATTCGAGAAAGCGTATATGCAGGTTGGCGACAACAACACTATCGTCGAGCGTAACGTGCATGACTTTGTTAAGGATATTGAGTTTACGAAGTGGGGAGATAAAACCACCATAGCAAACGCCACTCTAGGAAATGGGTTTGTTATTACGGAATCTTCTTCATGTGTTGACCCTTCTAATTACAGCCAAGACATTGGTGAGGGGATATGTAGGGATAGGATTTACAATCAGGTGTGGAAAATGCTTGGCTTCCTTCTTCAATCTGCTAAATACGGAATTAAATAAACGCCAACTGACGAACCGAGAAGGTTCTTATTTTTTGCCAATTTTCATTGAAAGGTGGTGACAAGTAATGGCAGAGAAAAACATGAAAATCCCTCAAAACAGCGCAGGGTACATTAAGGCAACCAACATGGACAAAAAGAATGCTAACCCTGTAAAGAAAACAGGCAAAGACCTTCGTAGTGGTTCGGGTAAATAAGACGGCAATTACAGCCGTCTTTCTCTTTGCCTAATTTGGGGCAGGACTCATCTTCCTTATAGATGCAATACGGCGGCGGCTGAAAGATACGCAAAGGAGAATTGATATGTTCAAGCTATTAAATATGAATTTACGTCCATTTATGGATGAGGTAGATAGCGGAAGTGGTGCAGTCGCTACATCACAAGAGACGAGCGGGTCAACGGAGTCCACTGAATCAACAGATAACTCAGCCGATATATCAACAGGGTCCACAGAGCTTGAAGCAAGCCAAAGTGAAGGAACGATCGATAAAGGCGTTGAGGTAGACACCAAGCCTAAACAGTCCCCCGAGCAGAATGCCGCGTTTGCTGAACTTCGACGGAAGTCAGAGGCGGCAGAACGTCGAGTAGCGGAGGTCGAGGCACAACATCAAAGGGATATTCAGATTGCCAAGAAGTTCGGGCAATATGGGGTGTTCTCCGATGCTGATGTAGCGGAGAAGTATGGGCAAAGTCATGGCATCCACAACGTAGCTCAATTTGAGGAAGCTCTAAGGCGCGAGGAATACGCGGCTAAGGGAATTGACCCAGACATGGTAAAGAAGCTCGTAGATGAGCATCCAGACCTTCAAGCAGCAAGAGAATTTAAGCAAGCTGCGATCAGGGCGCAGGAGGATAGCTTTTTAGTTAGTTCATTCGATGAGTTGACGAAGGAGTATCCCGATATTAAGGCTGTCGCTGATGTACCTCCCGATGTGTGGAGGAAGTGGAGGAATGGTTCAACCGGGCTGACCTTGAACGAGGCTTATCTTGTTGTTGAGAGGAAGAACATTGAGACTCGAAAAGTTGAGGCTGCCAAGCAATCTACGCTGAATAGTATTCAGTCGAAGGACCATGTTCGAGGGAATGGCAAAGGTGTCGAAGGGGATACGGTCAGGATACCGGATGATGTGTTGAGTATGTACAAGAAGTTTAATCCTGGTAAGTCAATAGATGAGTATAAGAAGCATTACAAAAACAGTAAATAAGGAGTGAGTTAAATTGGCTTTTAAAGTAGTAGGTGGCCTTAATGGGACACAAGCACCATTTGAGTATTTTCTTTTAACAGATAACGAGGGTGCAACGTTGGGAGAGGCATTGTCTCAAACGTCTGGACGGTTGACGAAGTGCGCGGCTACCGGGGTTCCGGAGTTTATTGCAATGTGTGATCGTACTGCCGAGTCAACTTCTGTTACGGATTTGCCTGTTATTCGTGTTACTGAGCTGTTGGAGTTTTCCACAAAGAGTATGGCTACCGTTGCAGCTACCGTAATTGGAACAAAGGTTACATTGCATAGCGATGGTCTTTTGGTAACGGCAACGAGTTCGTCAGGCGTGTTTGAGATTAGCGCGACCGATGGGGCGACGACTACATCCAATGTGAAAGGTTATTTCCGCAGATAAGTTTAATGAAATGAATCAGTGAGGGACTTCTCAATATGAGGAGTCCTATTTTTATTGAAATTTTAAGGAGTGAAAGAAATGATTTTTAGTAAAGCAAGTGGAGTTAATGACAGTATTTTCGGTAAGTCACAGGAGCCAATCAAAATGATGCTGGAACAGCAGGAAGAAGCGTTCCAGAAGATGTCTATCATCGACAAGGTGTTTTATATGGACGAGACGAAGGACTTTGCCAACAAGTACACTATCGAGACATCACTCGGAAACTTCTCGCCAGTGGGTTTAATACATTAATTTTTGCCCACTCTAAACCTTCTCTAATCAATGGCGAACCCCTAAAGCCAAATGCCTAGCGAGATAGGACAAGGTAAGGAAACGCTCAAGAAGTTCTGGAAGATTATGTTGTATTCCGTTGGCGAAAATGGTATAATATAATTAGCTAGAACACTTGCAACGACTAATTGAGAGGGCTGCGGTGTATACCGTGGAAGTAATAGTCTGAACTGCATGGAAACATGCAGAAGCTAACAGAAATGATTAGCTCGTTGTGGAATGGAGTTAATGTGAAAACGTGTAAAAAGTGCGGTAATGAATTAGAGGAAGTTGAGTTTAGTTTATGCAAGGCTAACTCTGACGGTCTACAAAGATGGTGCAGAAAGTGCATGAAAAAGTCCAAGGATAAATGGGACGTAGACAACGCAGAGCATAAAGCAGAGTATAAGCTAGAATACAACACAGCCCATCGAGAAGAGGGCAAGGCGTACTCGAAACAATACCGCAGGGATAATATTGAAAAGTGTAGAGAATATGATAAGCAATATTGGATACTGAATAAAGAGCATAAAAGTAAGCTCAATATAATTCGTCATGCCAGAACGTATGAGTTGAATAGAGAAAAGATAATTAAACGAGTTACGGCTTATATAAAAGCTAACCCAGAAAAACACAAGGGTTACATGCTGAAAACAAAACATAAAAGACGTTCCAATGAAGCAAATAGTGTGAGAGATTTTACCACTGAGCAATGGAACGAATGCAAGAAATCTTTTAAGTTTTGCTGTGCGTATTGTGGGAGAAAGCTGAAGCTTGAGCAAGATCATCTTATACCCGTAACTAAAAGTGGACCCTACACGAAAACAAATATATTACCTGCGTGTAGGACTTGTAATAATAGTAAAAATAATTCATACGTTGACGAATGGTATCCAAGGCAAAAATTCTTTACACAAGCACGTTTTAATAACATTAACTCCTATATTTCGCAAAGGTAACAGCGTGGAAAATGGTAAATATCCAGAATCCACTTTCCAAGAGGGCTACAGTAAGACCATCGAACCGGAGACTTGGAAGAATCAATTCTCTGTTACTCAAGAAATGGTTGAGGATGCGAAGTTCGGTAAGGTCAAGAGTCGCGCTTCTGCATTCATGCTCTCCTATAATCGCACTAAGGAACTTTTCGCGGCTGGAATTATCAATAAAGGTAATGCAACCACAATGAGTTTCATGGGTAAGAACTTTGACATCTCCGGTGCTGATGGTAAGGCTATGTTCGCAACTGACCATCCTTCTATTACTGGTGGGACGGGAACACAGTCTAACTTATACAATGCTGCATTCTCATACGATAACCTAAACTATCTTGAGGAGAAAGCTCATTATCTTACCGATGATGATGGTCATATCCTTTCGGTGACTCCCGACACCATTATCATCCCCGATAAAGCATCCATTAAAAAGTTAGTATTCGAGGCTATCGGCTCCGAATTAAACCCAACAACTGCAAATAATGGAATTAATATTAACGCTTCCCGGTGGAACGTAGTCATTTCGCCATATCTTACGGCATTTGCCGGAACAACTAGCGGACTGGACACTTGGTTCATTATGGACTCTGCGTTCAACGAGGCTTACCAGGCGTTAATTTGGCTGGATCGTATTCCCCTGACCACGAAGAGTTATATTAACGATAACGATGATAGTAACGTCTTTGCCGGAAGAAGTCGCTACTCAGCAGGTATTAATAATTTCCGGACTATTCTTTGTGGCGCGCCCGGTCTTTCCGGTGCAAGTTCATTCTAATTAACTAGGCGGGTAGAAATACTCGCCTTATCTTTTTGAGGAGGTAAAAATATGACCGAGGGAATTAGTAATTTTACCATCGTAGACGCAAATACCTTTTATAAAGCGGGCATACCAATAACGGCAACCGCAGCAGAACTCAATCGCTCCACAAAAAAAGTAACAGGCGCACTCGCAGCCGTCGATACAGGCGGTGGAATATTCGCATGGGCAAATCCCGAAGCGGGAGCAATCCTAGTTCAACATGTAGTCCTAAACGTGACCACCAAAACTACCGGAGCATGTTCTATCGACGTTGGAACCACTGCTACCAACGCAACAACTTCTAGTGATACCTTAATCGATGGAAAAGACATCGCTGCCGCAACAGGTATCTTCACCAATGATGAAAGCGCAGGAACGAACGGCAAACCATTTAAACGCCTGGCATCCGGTAAATGGGTAACAGGCTCAATGGTAGCTGGCGGTGCAACGGCAGGACTTGTTGGAACTTACGAAATCTATTACACAGCACTATAGAGGGCTTAATTGCCCTCTTCTTTTTAGGAGGAAATAATGCAAGAATCTCAGCTAGACCTTAGCACAACGGAACGCCAACTACTCTACGACATACGCACAGAGCAACGCAAAACGAACGAACTACTCACACAACTTCTCGATGTCCTGCGTCCGATAGCTAGGGATACAGTACGAGCAGAAGAATCAAAGGAGGACAACATAAATGGCGCATTGCCCATTAGCGGTAGAAGTAATAGCGGTGGAAACTCTAGTCGCAACGGCACAAGCAATAGCAGTAAACGGAAGGCCTTGCCTAATAAGCAACACAGGAGCTCAACCACTGTACTTTCACCCAACGACGACAGCAACGGCGGCAAACGGGTTTCTGGTTCCGGCAGGAGTGCAAATGCTAACAAAGTTCACGGTGAAAAACAATTTATCAGTGATCTCTAATGCAACAGGTACGAGTTGCGCTGTATTGATTCTGGATATTTAGGGGGGATTGGATTGAACCTCTCGGAGATAAGGGATTTAGCATACAAGCTTGCCAACTCATATTCAGCAGATGGAGTTTTGTTGCCCCTGTCTGATGTAATTGATATGAAGATGGCACTGACGGACTTTATAAACACTGCTTATTTTAAATCAATTCAATACGACCCTATCGAAAGCGTCTATTCTATTACTCAAAACTGCATACCGAATCTATTGAACACCTATTCATCGTTTAATATTGTTCAGCATCTAAGCGACGATTATGGCGTTTCGGCCAATGGAGTTCGCTCGTATTACTTTGAAATTGACCATCCTGCAACCGTCTTGATTGAAGAAAATATTGCAGGAACATGGACAAGTCTTGCCACAATAAACGCAACCGGAATAACATCGTTCACTGAATATAAAGGACTTGTAACCCCCTCAAATATTGCTAACGAGGTTAGATTACGTTTCTCTGGTAGTTACCCATACAACATTCGTAGGGTAGCCCTGTATGCTTATGCATTCGCTAGTGTGGACGATATACCTAAATTCCAACCGTACGTCCGTTATACACTCCCCGCCGACTATATATCTCTCAATAGAATCATTCAGAATAGTGATGATAGATTGAGGCAACAAATGCTTGACTATTCCATCGAGAAAAAGAGTTTACTAATTAACTATTATTATAATGGTTCATTCGATGCTTATTACGCCTCTAGACCAACTCCATTATCCTTGGATACAGATTCGCCTCAAACAAGATTAGAAAACCATAGTTACTTGGCGTACTTTGCTGCTGGTCAGTGGTTGTTTAGCAGTGGCCAACAAGCTCAGGGGTTAACATTAATCAATATGTTTAGTTCGTTTATGACGGAGACAATGCCTACTATTGACGAACAGAACAATACTATAGAGAACTATTCAGGATGGTAATTGTACCTAAAATATGGTATAATTATAGTAGCGAATAACAAGGAGTCATGACCTTGCTATGGGGGATTTCCTAGTCCCCCGCGCTACCGAATGGCTAGGAAAAAGAAAAACCTTTAGGAGGGTTATTTGTTTTGGATGAAATGAAGAAATGTTCGAGGTGCAAGCGCAGTCTGCCATCAGATAAAATCCACTTCTATGCGCGGTCTGGAGTTAAAGATGGTTTAGTTTCTGCGTGTAAGGAATGCTTAGGGTCTAAATGCTTCCAGAAGCCTATCGCAAGAGAAGGATATAAATTTTGTTCAAAATGTAAGCGAGAACTCCCTGCTGACGAATATCATTTCCATTTTAATAGTCGAACTAATAGACTTGTTTCCGCATGTAAGGAATGCGCCGGATATAATTTTACAACCATGTCAAACGTAAAAGCCGGATACAAAAAATGTGGGACATGCGGTGAGGATCTCCCTGCAACAACTGAGTATTTTCAGCCGAGAGGTAATGCGTTTGTAAGTAGGTGCAGGTCATGTATTGCGTTGTACCTAAAGAAATATGGTGAAATTAATTTTGATAGACTTATTAAGTTGCGCAAGGAAAGATATGCGCTAAACCCACCAGACCCAGAACAGTGGAAGACTTACTATCAAAATAATCGCGGTACGATATTGGAAAGATCAAAAAAATGGGGTATAGAGAATAATGAAAAATCTATAGAGCGATCACGCATTTGGTATGAAAAAAATAAAGACAGGGCTAGAGAAAATTCCATTGCTTGGCGCAATGCTAATCCGGAAAAGAAAAAATTATCTCATCAAAGGCGCAGGACATTAAAGAAAAGTCTCGCGTCAACATTGACAAAAGAACAATGGGAAATAACATTAAAACACTTTGATGGTGCATGCGCATATTGCGGAGATGTTCCTAAAGATGGAAAAATGTTGCAACAGGATCATTTTCATCCATTAGCGAAAAATGGGGAACTTTCTATCATTAATGCAGTCCCTGCTTGTGGAAGATGTAATAGCAGTAAGGGAAAAAAACTTTTCTCGGAATGGTATCCAAAATTCAAATACTATTCCAAGGAACGAGAAAAAACCGTTTTGGAATATCTTAATTATCATAATGGAATACAGCAATTAGCACTCTTGTAGAGTGCTTTTCTTATGTCTAAACGGAGGTGATGAATTGCAGATAAAAATTCCAAAGTTCCCCTCAACTTCTCGTGAGTTGACGTATTCAGATTTTTCCGGTGGTCTAGATTATCTCAATAGCCCCTCGCTTTTAGCGCCTAAATTTTCCCCTGAGCTTCAAAACGTAAGAATAAGGGATGGCACGGTAGGGAAAAGGCCTGGGTTTAAGCGTTTGTATTCGACATCCCTAGGAATAGGTCAAATCAACGGCCTATTCCAATACAAAAAAGCAAATAGTGATTCATTCAATATAATCGCACACGGCACAAAACTCTACGAGCAATACGACAACGACCAGCCTATCGAAATAAAATCAGGCCTAGCAAACGCTAAGGCTTCTTTTTTTGTCCTCAGCGACACAATGTATCTTCACAATGGAACGGACTTCGTAAGGTATGACGGTTCAACCCCTGAAGATGTCGCCGACACGGCATACAAGCCACTCATCCTAATTGGTCGCTCTCCGACAGGTTCCCCAAATGCAGGCACAGTCAATGAATCCTTCAACCTCATATCCCCCGGCTTCCGAGTATCCTTCACCGCAACAGGCACGGCAACGGCCTACACCCTTCCGTATGCCTCTCTCGATGCTACAGCCATAACGGCAATCGTCAATGGAGTAGCGATGGTCGAAACAACTAACTTCAGCGTAAACCGAACAACAGGCGTAGTCACCTTCAATATCGCTCCTGCCATCGGGACAAATAACGTCATCATAACTGCATATAAAACATCCCTTGCTCATCCTGAATATATAAAAAATTGTACTATCTCAGAAGTGTTTGGCGGCAAATCCGAATCAACAGTATTCATGTCCAAGAATCCCAACTATCCCGACTTAATATGGCACTCTCGATTATACGGAGAAAACTACAACGCCGACTACTTCCCGGATGATGCAGTACAGAAAGTACCTGGCAATGTCGCAGGACTAGCGCACATCTTTGACCTACTTTACGTATCCCACAGCAAAGGTCACGGCTATCTATCCTATGCCGATGGCGCAGTCTACCCTATATTTCCCTATGCGAGTATCAATCTCGAAAAAGGATCAGACATACCGGGTTCTATCCAAGAAGTAGGTAATGGCATCGTGTGCGCTTCTACGGGCAATGGAGTTATGCAAGTTTTATCCGATACCACTGTCAATAATCGACTATCCATTAACGACATAAGCGACCTAGTAAACAAATCGGGTTCAGGCAGAACAGACTTAGGCATCCTCCAAGAAGGTAATTTAACCAATGCAATTTCCTACAATCACGATGGATACTACGGACTCTGTATCAATGATGTTTGCTACGTTTGGGACTACAAACTCAACGCATGGCTATTCGACACAAACATTCCTGCGTCATGCTTTGCTGTAATCGACAACACGCTCTGCTTCGGAAGTAACACGGATGGCATTGTTTATCAATTCGACCCATTAATTGCGAATGATGACGGCGTGGCGATTGACGCATGGTATGACTTGCGCGAGGAATGTGCCGGAACGCCGAACATGGTTAAGGTGATTAGTAAGATAGGCCTACTCGCTAAGCCAATGAGCAGGGGTTCAACGCTCGTCTCATTCCGTTCTCGTAGAAGCAATAGCGATGTTGTGCTGACCATGCAAACGAGCGCATTCAGTTTCGTTGGATTCAACTTTGTCAATTTCACATTCAACACATCATTTTTCCCTGTGCTAAAGAGAAAAAGGATGTCCAAGCGAGCGAACTATTTTCAGTTTAGATTTTCCAATAACGTACTAGATGAGGGGATGAGTGTTATTTCCCTCAATGTGCAGTACGACAAGGGATCGGAGGTTAGATAAATGGCATTCCCAACAAAGGATACTTTCACTTTTGATTTTGAAGCTCAGACTGATTATCCGAATTGGACTCCTGCGCAAACGAAGGAGTACATGAATGCTCGTGGTGAAGAATTGAGGGTAGCGTTAAATGCAGTAGCCAGCCTTCTCAATTCAGGCGAACTTGATTCGCGATATTTCACAGAGACAGAATTAGGGGCAATCACAGGCGCAGGGCTGATCGGAGCAACTGCTCCAAGCGGATTAACAGGAACAACTGTACAAGCATTGATTAACGCATTAAAAACTGCAATTGACGCTACGGCATTAGGGCAAATACCTGATGGTTCGATTACAGCAGCAAAAGTTGCGGCAGATGTTGCTACTCAGACTGAGTTAGATGATTTAGCAGGGGCAGAGAGAACGACTGAAACGGTAAAAGGAAATGCTGATACCGTTGCTACGCATTTGGCAGATTATGCGACAGATACAGGGGTGGCAAACGCTTATGTTATTGCGCTCAACCCTGCCCCTGTATTCTATGAGATAGGAAAGATTTATAAGTTTAAAGCCACCAATGCGAACACAGGTGCATCAACTTTTGCCATAGGAGCATTGACCGCAACGGCGATAAGGAAAAATGTATCGGTAGCTTTAGTGGCAGGGGATATTCCAGCAGGGGGGATAATCCCTGTTGTGTATGACGGTACTAATTTTCAGTTAATTCCGGTGGTCGCACCTACGATTAGCGATGCCTCGGAAACTGTCAAGGGAATTTCAGAGCTTGCGACACCTGCGGAAGCCACAACAGGAACAGATACAACAAGAGTGATAACTCCCGCAGGATTAGCTGCAGGAAGAGCGTGGAAAAAAATACTTGTCGATAACGGAACTACCATAGTTGACGGAACATTAACGTTAGCAAGTGCTGCTACGCAAGTTGACTTTGCAAGTTTGGGGTTGGAAAATTACAAGTATATCTTATTAAGGATGTCAGTTAAGAGTGACCAAGCATCCGGCAACTATCAACTAAGAACTAGATTTAATGACATCGCAACTGTTTCGTATATCTATAAAAAAATCAGTTTAATTAATTCAACAGTTATGGGTTCAGTATCTACGGGAGCGACTTTTCACGAAAGTCCAGTAAATATTCTTTCGACCACATTTTACGAGTCCATAATGGACATCACCAACATCGTAGGTAATACAAAATATATCAATGAGAGACAGAATGTATCTGATGACTATATACACTTAGGCGAGGGCTATATAACCTCATTAACGGGTGCCATTACTAAAATATCTGTATTCCCCATATCGGGGGGCTTTGCTATTGGTTCAAAATTTACACTCTTGGGGGTGAAATAATGCTTAAATACGTTACTGGGCTAGGGTATGTTGAGGAAACTCCTGAAGAAATTGCACAAAAAGAATTAGAACGCCTAGCATCTCTTCCAACTCTCGAACAAGTCCAACAACAAAAAATCATAGAGCTGAACATAGCTTGCAATCAAGATATTCTTAATGGATTCTCTTCATCTTGTACGAGCGTAGAGCATCAATATAAGTTTGATGAAGAATATCAAGCTAATATGAATCAAAGGGCTACTATGTTTTTACTAAAACCCACTATGACTGAAACATGGTGGCCTACAAAGGATGAAGGTGTAGTAACTCATACAAGAGAACAATTTGTTAAACTATGCGAGGATGCTGAAAGAGTTAAGGACGAAAAGATTTTTAGATATTTTGACATGAAAACACAAATTTTAGCTCCGACCATCACTACTGTCGAACAAATCGAAGTTTTTGTATGGTAGGTGAGGAAATGAAAAGGTATATTTGGAATCTACTAATCTCAGTAGATCAACTTTGCAATGCCATCTTAGGTGGTTGCCCCGATGAAACAATGTCATCAAGAATGGGAAAGCACCTAGTCAAAAAAGACTGCGGGTTATGTAAATTTATCTGCTCTTTGCTAAATAAAATCGACCCAAACCACTGTATTGATGCGATTGAAATGGATGAAGGATTACCAATGTAGTTATGTCTCAGACCCATTATACGAAACACCAACCAAACAATAACAGACAAAAGTAAGGGCTGAAAGGCTCTATTATTTTTGTCTGTTTCCCTAAAAGGAGGTATGACATGGCAACTACCGCATCCCAAACGGCAGACGAAATAAGGAAAGCTAGCATTGCGGCTGCTCAGGCAAGCGGCACAAGGAATCTCTATGACACACCAACAACTACCGCTGACAGATTAGCAGGAAGTGGATTGGCTGAAAGTGGGCCACCTGCCAGAATACCGGGTGTTCCTAATCCAAATAGTACTCCGGCGGCAACTACCCCAGATACGACAACTCCAGCCACTACCCCAGAGACTACTACACCCACCACGACAACACCCACCACTCCAACCTCTGAAACGATAACCCCAACAACTCCTCCTGTCGATTACGCAGCCCAAATACAAGCAGCCATAGCGGCGATGCAAGCGACATCCAATCAACAGGCAGAGGCAACAGCAGCGAGAGAAGCGGCAGCAGAAGCAGCAAGACAAGCAGAGGCGGAGGCAATAAGAGTACGCCAAGCTCAAGCACTTGCAAACCTTAAGTCCACTATGGAGGGCCAATTAGCGGCACAGGTTGGAACGTATAACACTGAACGCGCAAAGATACCAGGGCAAACTGAAACGGCGAACAACACAGCTTCAGCTACAGGAATGGTGAACGCTCAACATATCCGCAATGCCTTGAATCAGATGGGGCTATTGCAATCCGGGGAATCAGCAACGCGACAACTAGCCAACAACATTGGAGTGGCAAGCAATATCAATGCTAATAATCTCGCGGGTCAACAGCTCGACGCTAGTTTTGCGGATAAGATAGTTGCTGCTCAGGCCCAGGCTGCGGTCGATTATAATACGGCTGCTTATCAATACGGCAGGGATGCGGTAGCTGATAATCAATGGTTAGTAACGTCCGGGCAAGCACAACAACAAATCAACAACCAGTCTGCCCAATTCGCTCAGACACTTGGACTGTCTCAAGCTCAACTAGCAGCGCAAATATCTCAGAACGGAGCACAGAATGCCCTCGCTCAGGCCGGACTTGATCAAAATGCAAGTCAGTTCGCGGCTCAACTTGGATTAAGTACAGCACAATACTATTCCGGATTAGCTCAGTGGGCGCTGAATTACAATGCTTCGGTTGATCAACAAGAGTTCGAGAACGGTATTCAGGTTGGTAATACAACAGGTAATTATCCAGGGGATGTTAGCAATGGCACTGACAGAGTCGTAGTTAACCCTGATGGAACGATTAGCGTGGTTCCTGTGGAGGCTACCGATCCTGTAGAGGAAACCCCGACCACTGATGTTATTGACGCATCTGGGAATATAACTCCTGACCTCGAAGGAACTACTAAAGGTAAAACAGGCACCGAGTGGAAGAACTATGCCATAGTTGGGCCGGGGACTAATGCTCCTGCTACTAATGCCGGAGGTTATGCGCTGACTGGTTACAGGTTGACGTACACCTCTCATGGTAAGAAATATTATGCTCCTATCTATGCTGACCAATTGCCAGCAGGAGTTGTTCCGGCAGGTTCTACAAAAATAGGGACAAGGGATGATGGGATGCCTCAATATAAGAATGTATAAAGGAGGAGTGAACTATGCCTACTATTGATCCCAAAAGACCGGGATACTATACGGATGGAACACCTGTACAGGCAGGGACTCAACAACCTCCCCAAGCAGGGTATCCGATTGGCACGAATGTTAATGCCTCGGTTCCGGCATCAGACCCGTCGGTAACTCAACAGGCTAATGCTATTAGGACTGCATCTAGTAGTGTGCAACCTATTACTAGACCAGGTAATCCGTACAATGCTCAAGGTAACAAGGTTACTCATATTACTGCTGCTAATAAAACAACCGATAACCCAAGGGGGGCGTACGATTACTATGGTGTTCCTACCTTGGCGTCAAGGGTGCAGGGCAATGAGCAGTATGAGTTTCAGGAGAAGTTGAAGCAATGGGCGGCTGAATTTGAGGAGCAGAAAAGGCAGAATAGGTTTGGCAATGGTATAGATGCAGGAAATCTAACGGGCTATTATGGCGGAAAGCAAACATCCGTTCCGAATACTGGAATCTATCGAAGTCCCTCTGGTGGAGGTTATTATGTTAATGGTGTTTTACAGTAGAGGGTCTAAACGGCTCTCTACTTTATTGCCAGAAAGGATGATATAGCGTGGCGGTATACGGGTTACAAGATGACGTTTTAGCTAATCAGGGCAAAGGTGTTCAGCTTTATATCCCTGGACAAACAAGGCTCACCTCGCAAGATATATTCCTTGGTGGGCCTGGTACTGGTATTGATGATAATCAATTGAATGGAGCCACAAGGATTCACGCTGATACTGCGGAGGCTACGGCCAACGGCTTCGACAAGTACATGGAGAACATGAAGAACGGCGTGCCTGTTAAGACCGCGGATAATCAAGTAAGTAACTCTAGCCCGAGAACATATGGACTTCAGGCTGACGTGGATGCCAATGCAGGGAAGAATGTTTCTTTATTTACGCCTGGTAAAACCAAATTAAATTCCAACGATATATTCCTCGGTGGGCCTGGGACAGGGGTTAAGGATGATGAGCTAGGTGGCGCACGGCGTATCTACGGAAACTCGACAGGGGATACCGCTAACGCCTACACGGATTATAACAACAACTTAGCCACTCGCATTAAGTCCGCTATCTCCGCTAACTACGCACCCAGGGAAGATGCCGAAATGGGTATGCCCACGTTGGCTCGCCAAACACTTGAAGCACAGCAAGCTCAAAACATAATGAACAATAAGTTTGATTATGCTGGCTACACTGGAAACCTTGACGGAAAATCAACCTTGCAACAGAGAGCCTATGACCATAATGTCGGACAGGATGATATTGCCAATAGGTACAATCAGGATAAGTTTGACTATTCCAAGGAGCAAGACAGCATAGCCAACGCTATGAAACAGGCTCAGTTCGATGCAGAGAACCAGTATAGAAATAATGCGCTGGCGGCAAGTCAAGCTAGATCGAGTGGTGGAAGTAGGCCTAGCGTTAGCGAATTAAATTACCAAGACAAGCAAAATTCACAGCAAGTAACAGCACAAGCCATGTCTAAGCTGCAAGAAAAAGCTAATCTCGGATGGACAAGGGATCAGGTGCTTAATTGGATGTACTCCAATTCCAACGCCTTTATGAGTGCTGGTGTAGATATGGATAATCTAGCGAAGTTGGCAAGCTCAGCGTACACATGGAACGGTGAAGATGAATCTCGGTATAAGTAAGGGGTGATGGCATGGCGAATATATTCGATTACTTAGATGATGAAGACGAAAGGAATAAATCAATAAGCGTTATCACCCCTACTGCTGGAAATAGTTCGTCCGGTGGAAACATTTTTGATTTCTTGGACGAGCTTCCGGATACCACAACGCCAACCACTCAACGCGAACCTCTAATCAGCATGGATAATTTGCGTTCGTCTCATTCCTCTACCAATGAACCGGCTGAACAAGATCCAAATTACAAGGCAGCTTTCATAAAGGGAACACTAAGTTCACTACCTGGGAGGGCGTTAACTCCATTGGCTGAGAAGATAACAGGCAAGGAGGTTGACTTATCGACCCTTCCCGAACAGAACACATTAGGGGAAAAGGCTGTATCCTTTGGGTCGAACATGGTTAGCGATTTGCCGCTATGGGTTTCGGGCGATGCTCTACTAGCGAAGCCTTTGGCGGCATTGTCCAAGACTGAACCGGTTGCAAAGGCAGTAAGCTTGTTGCCTAAAGCAATTACTCCTGCATTAGGTACGGGTGTAAGGGCCGGGGCAACAGCCGCGCTACCTATCAATGCGTTAGAAACTTCACTAGATAGAGATGGTGTAGATGGATTCGCCGGCAGACTGAAAGAAGCACCTATAATGGCACTTGGCGGATCGTTGCTTCATGGTGGTGGTCAATTGGCCGGAAAAGGAATTAACGGAGCAAGAAACATCCTTGCAGACCGCAGACTTGGACAATTGGCTCAACCTTTGGATGAAGCTGTGCAAAATGCTTTCAGGAAACCTTTGCTCGAAACTAAGGCTGAACCACTTCAATTATCTCCAAAGGAATTGGCTTACAAAAATAGACAAGCTGAACTAAACGACACATTCAAAGACCTTCCGATAGGCTCTGTGGATACTCCTGCTACCCGCAAGACATTACAGCAGGGGATTGATGACAGTATGGGTATCGGAAAGTCTACAGAGGGTTATGGTGGGCTAGAGGCGTTCGGTAAGCCTATTAAATCATTTAAGAATACTCTTCAATCTGACATAAACGAAATATCAGCAAAGATGGAAAAGCAAGTTCAGGATATAGCAAAGTCTCTTAAGCAAGCTGATGGACAAACTAGGGTTGAGTCTATCCGCAATCAAGTCAAGGCAAGAGGGGGTATTAAGCAGGGAAATCCCGACATATTTGAAGAGCAAAAAGTTATCCCTAATTGGATCAGGAATGATAAAACAGGCAGACCATTGGATGAGGTGGCTGACGAACTAGGAATGTCCTCAGATGAGCTGTTAACCTCTATAAGCGACTCTTCGTATAAACCAAAGGATTATGTTACCGAGGCGTACCGTGTGGCTTACAGCGATCCTGAGTATCAAGCTCTAAGTAACACGTTGGACTCATTAAAAGGTGAGTTACCTGGAAAAAGGACGATTGAATCTATTCCTAAGTTGAAGCCGCGCGAATTAACTCCGCAACCTGAGCAACCACCAATCCAGCCTCCAAAGAGATTGACCTTATCTGGTAGCCTCCCTGAACAAGTTTCTCCTGCTGCCAGAATGCTTGAGGCACCAAGTAAATCAATACGGACTAACGAGAGTTTGATTAAGGATAGGATTCCTTTTCAGGGGTTGGGTGAAGTTCGTCCTGTTAGTTCCGAAATGCCCAACCTTGGGTATTCTGCTTCGATTAGTGAACCCATTAGGCCTTTAGCCAGCAGAAGCGCTGCGACCGTAATTGAAAGACCTTCATCTACCTTGGTGCTCAAGGGGCTAGATAAGGTTTCTATGCCGAGGGTTGAACCTGTTGGAATCAAGCGTTTATCATTCCCTGATACCGTAGCAAAAGGTGAGATAGCAGATCCGGCATTAGTAGAACAATTAAAGAATGCTGAACTAAACTACGGAAACATAACCAACAAAGACACCCTAGAAGTAGCTAGGCAGTATATCCAGAAGGATAAGGATGCGGCCTTGCATCTCGTTATGTCTGAAACTCCGGCCACCGCAGAAAGCAATGCCGTGGCTCAATTACTAATCAAAGAGGCGAACGATGCCGGAAAGTTCGGAGAAGCAATTAACATTATTGAGAAAACTTCTCAGAAAGCAAGGAGTCAAGGGCAAGCTATCCAAGCGCTTTCAATGTGGGGAAGGTTATCGCCTGAAGGGATACTTAAATATGCTGATGATGTTGTCAAGAAGGCAAATGAAGCGGGGAAGATAACTGAGACTAAACTTAACGAAGAAACCGCTCAAACCCTTGTGGAGCAATCAAACGCTATTCAGGGTATGGTTGAAGGTTCGAGAGAAAGACAAGTTGCTATCGCTAGGATGCTAGATACAGTAGCATCGCAAGTTCCTCCTTCGTTTTGGCAGAAAGTAGCGACCCTTCAAACTATGGCGCAATTACTCAACCCCAAAACAGCTCTAAGGAATATAATTGGCAATGGTGGGTTCTCAGGATTAGAAAATGCCAGTCAAGTTTTGGGTGCTGGAATTGATAAGGCTGCTAGTTTATTCACTAAACAAAGAACTATGTCTCTTCCAAGTTTGAAAACTCAAGCATCAGGAGCGAAGGCGGGTTGGAAACTTGGGCTAGAGGATGCAATGAAAGGAATAGATACTTCTGGACTGGGATCGCAGTTTGATCTTAATCCAACAAGAACATTCAGAAAAGGTATCCTCGGTAAAGCTGAAACTGCTATGAATATTGAATTGAGGACACCTGACAGAGCATTCTACCAAGCTGCCTATGATGATTCGTTGAGGAGTCAAATGAAGGCCGCTAGGGTAACTGAACCAACGGAAGCTATGAAGGAGATTGCTAATTATGATGGAAAATACCGGACGTTCCAAGATAAAAACTATTTAAGCGAACTATTCTCTACATTCAAGCAGAAACTTAATGGAGATAAGGAATTTGGTGCTGGAGATTTCATTATTAAATACCCACGCACGCCGGCAAGCCTACTTTCCCGCGGAATAGACTACTCTCCCGCTGGATTTATTAAGACAGTCATGGAGGCAGCTAAACCACTAATGGGCAAGGAATTCGACCAAAGAGCATTTGCTCAGGCATTCTCTAGGGCTACCGTTGGAAGTACAGGACTCGTAGGAACTGGAGCATTACTGCATCGAACCGGAATTATATCCGGGGCCAGGGATCAGGATCCTGATGTTGCTGCATTGAATGATTCCATAGGCTTAGGTCAGTACAAAATTAATATTAGTGCATTAAAAAGATTTGTACTGGGTGGACTAGATGCTGATGCTGCTAAATTGCAGAAGGGGGATACCTTGGCTACCTATGATTGGTTCCAGCCCCAAGCTCTGCCTATCGCTATGGGGGCCGACATAGACAAGAATGGGGCAAAGGCACAAGGCATAGTGGGAACTCTCTTGAACGGGCTTGCGACTGGCGTAAACGCATTTGCTGAGCAACCGGTAATGCAAGGACTACAAACTTTAGTTGGGCAAAGAGATTTTAGCGATGGCATTACAAAAATTCTGCAAGGCGTTCCGGCTTCATTTGTTCCTACTTTCTTAAATCAAGCAAAACAATTACTTGATAACCAAAAACGAAATACCTATAGCCCGAACTGGACAGAGAAAACAGCTAATCTATCTGCTAGTAAAATACCATTGCTTGAAACTAGGCTCCAACCAGCCTATGACGCATTAGGCAATAAAGCGGAAACCTATCAAGGCGGAAGTAATAGCCCGTTGAATGTTCTTGCTAATCCAAGTTTTGTGTCCAAGTATTCACCATCTAAAGAAGCTGAGCTTGCATTAAATGCTTATAATCAGACCGGGGAGACTAAGCAAATACCAACTGTGATTCCTAAGTATTTTACGATTACAGACCAAAGGATTGACCTTACTTCTAAGGAATATGCAGAAATGCAAAGAATCGTTGGAGAGAGAACAAGGAAGGATTTTGGCGTGATCTCCCCGGGTATGAGTATGGATAATCAGATCGATAAGATGGCTAAAGCTATTGAGAAGGCAAGGTTTGAGGGCAAGAAGTACATTCTTGATGGTAGAGGAATTAAGTACATTCAATCCGGAACTACTCTGAAATTAAAAAAGTAGGAGAGGTTCTTATCCCCTCCTACTCTATTTCTTAATGATTATCGCCAACGCAACCGCACCAACCAAGCACTCTAGCCACCTGCCATTGAATCCGTCTCCAAAAATTGTAGCCAAGAGGAGTACTAGGAATAAAATAAACGCTGCTCCTTTTAGTGGTGCTCTTAATCTATCAAAAAATTCTTCTCTTGAATTCCAAATACTTGCTGTCTTTAATGAGATATTCTTCATCACTCATCATCCTCCCTGTTAAATAAACACAACTACAAAATAATACCACAACAATACCCTGCCATAATACTAAGTCTATTACCCAACTCAACAGAACGGAACTAGCTAGGATTAATTTAAACAATTATCTCCCTCCAAGTTTATCACTTATATATCTTAATACAATAATAAAGGGGCAGGATAAACCCTTGCCCCTTCCCTCTATCGAACCAATCTTAATGTCTGCAACTGAACTATCGCCTCATCATCAGTCAAAAATCCATATGAGGCCATAAGGGCTATACGATTAAATTCCCTACCCTCTAGGGTAAGCCCGTCACCAATCGGAAACATCAAGCTTTGAGCTATTTTGGCAAAAATATAATCCGGTTCAACCTTCAACTTGTGTATTTGAATCTCAGTAATCAGGTTAAATATCCTGGCATCAAGAGTGATCATACCAAACATTTCAAGGGAACGTACATCAGCAATTTCCTGAGCCATAGTGGCGGCATCAGTTGTTTCTTCAGCCAATACAGGTAATGCGAACATTAGGGTTAGCGTCATAGATAGAACTAACGACTTGATTAATTTTTTCATTTCCTTCCTCCCATTATTTTTCCCATAATCATATCACTTATTTTCTGCGAAATTTAACGTAAAATGGAACAAGTAACAAAATTACTTTACAACAATTGTCTTTATGTAAATTGGCATTCGTGGTACAATATTAAGACTAGGTGGATAGGCAAAGCGTAAGCTACTTTGCGACAAGGCCGTTTGTCCCGGCCTCCCCTAGTATATCTTGGACAACCCGGGGACAACGGGGTGCATTTGCACTCACAAAGGAGTCGTAGAGATACGGCTCCTTTTCCTATGACTCTTAGGAGGTGCGAAAAATGAAGAAGAACAACAAACCCTTGATAGTTGGAGTATTATCTATCGCTTTTCTTTTTACTGCGCTTCTGATTCTTTATATCAGAGCATCGACTCCGTACATTGATATCAATTCCGCAAGCAAAGAAGCCTTGATTTCCCTTCCTGACATCGGGCCTGTATTGGCAGAACGAATCATTGACGGAAGGCCGTATAAGGATATCTACGAATTAGACAGGGTTAAAGGTGTAGGCCCGGGGACAATCGAGGTAATTAAGGATAAAATCACAGCAAAGGAGTTTTAAGTGTGGATGCTTTAATTAAATACGGTATTGAGAATAACCTAATTTTCTTATCGCTGTTTGTTTTATCCATCGGCGGGCTTATTTGGTTAGTGAAATGGATACTCAGGACTAATGACGAAAGGGAAACGAGGTACATCATAACGATTGAAAAATTATCAGTTAGCTTGGAAGTTGTTAAAGAAGTCCAGACTTCCGTGGAAAGAATCGAGCGAAAACTCGAATCGAGATAGAAAGGATGACCGATCATGCCAACAATAGTTTTAGACCCCGGCCATCAAGGTAGCGGGGTGGATACCGGAGCGACAGGCAATGGACTTCGAGAACAGGACATAACTCTTGCCATTTGTCGAGAACTCTATGCGCTCCTGCAATACAATGGATTCACCGTGATTACAACTCGCGAAGGTGACTTTGTTAACGGCCCTCATTCTACCCTAAACGAATCCTTGCAAACTAGGGTAAACATTGCCGAAAACGCTAAAGCAGACCTATTCGTTTCAGTTCATGTTAACGCCGGCGGTGGCACTGGGGAAGAAGTTCTTATCGCAGGAACAGGCGGCAGGGCAGAACAGGCGGCCAATAAAGTCTATGCTCAAATCAACAGGATATCAGGTTGGGCTAATCGAGGGGTTAAGGTGCAAAACATTTATGTTCTTAAACAAACGTCAATGCCGGCTATCTTAACCGAAAATGGTTTCATCGACTCTGCTTCTGATTCTGCCAAGCTAAAGGATCCTGCATTCATTAAATCGCTTGCTGTAGCCCACGCAAAAGGAGTCTGTGAATACTTTGGCCTTACTTATCGTGAACAAGCTCAGAAGGTGGTTGTAGCGTCTGTGGTGATGGATAATAAGGCGCGGACTATTGCCCTACTCAATCAGGCTATTGAACTACTGAAAGGATGATTAACAATGATTGAAAAACTCCGTAAGCCCGCATTAGTGATAGCTGTTTTGGGTGCAGTTAAGCTCGTAACTGATGCGTTCGGCATCGTGGTATTGACCGATGAGAGTATTAATGCTATTGCCAATGGTGTTTCTGCTGTGGCGACTGTGATCGGGATATTAATTAATCGGGATGCGACCATTTAACCATTTTGTTGTACTGCGCAATATGGTCTGAACTTGTAAGTAATCCTTACAGGTCTGAACTGTTGCTAAATATGCAATGGTTGGATATAATAAAAAATGTGTAGTGGCAGAAAAGGAATGGCGCGCGTGCGGAAGATGGACTACCTAGAAGTACAATAGGCGTATCCATTGACCAACTGTAAAGCGTGGTAGAAGGCGACAACTACCGTGTTAAGGTGCAAATCCTTACCTACACAACATCCGTACTCCTGTAGGACGGAATAAAAAGGGCACTCTCGTTGTCGAACGCTTAACATATATTGTTGAGTATGATTCGTTTGAATCTAGAAACGATGGTGTCTTTATTATTTACGATAACCCCTTTCCTTAATTGGAGAGGGGTTATTTTTTATGCCCTCTTATTAAATATTTGGGGCATATTTGTTAATAAGGAGGCTTAATACTTGCTCTTATTAAAGTTTGTGAGAACTCAAATACGTGTTTTGTGTCGGAATAAAGGATTGGACTAGCGTTGGTAAACGGTGTATAATTAACACATATATCTGGAGGTGTATTGATGAAAAGAATCGACCTATACATTACGGAACAGCAGAACAAATGGCTAGAAGAACAGGCGAAAAAAATAGGTATAAGAAAGTCCGAGTTGGTTCGCAGTATTTTTGAGAAGGAGATGAAAAAGAAGTGAACCCAATTTACGACTTACTTAGGGCAGATGGAAGCATCGTTATTAACAAGAATCTCATATTCTCCATCGGTCTGCATGAGTCGATTATCTATGCCGAGCTAGTATCAAGATTTAGTTATTTCTCGGATAGAGGAAATCTAACGGAAGATGGTTACTTCTACAATACCATCAGTGATTTACAATCAGGAACAGGATTAGGGGAAAAACCTCAAAGGGTTGCTATTAAAAATCTTGAGACACTAGGGTTAATAGACATTGACAGAAGGGGTATGCCACCTAAGAGACACTTTGCTATCCTAGACAATGAGCAGCTTTTAAAGGATTTATTAGCTAAGGGAAAAATAAAACAAGCCGAAACCCTTGCTACATCACAATTACGCCATATGGGAGGAATTAAAGACTCCCAAGTAGCTGAAACAAAAACGCTATATGGGAGAGCAAATAATACTAAGTCTAAGAATACTAAACACAATACTAATTGTATGGGAATTGCATCTGGCGATGACAATCCGCGCCTTTCTTTTTTGAAATTTACGGAACAGTTTAAATTCAATAAGGACATAGAAGAAAATATTTCTTATTATCTCAAGGCGTACAAGCGAAAGAAAAGGATAGACCATCCTGATTTGAAAATTCATCAATGGAAGAAAGTTATAGATGAATGGTTTTATCTTTGGGATAATCAAAGGAACGAATCAGTGGACAATGACATATACACGATGGAAAATATTATTGATGCTCATTTTAAGACAAAATATAAGTCTGGTGATTACAATATAATCCATTTCCTATCGGGAGAGATAAAGATTAACCGTTATTACGAAACTAGGTATGATGAAAGGCGAGAAATTTATTAATCTCTAGTGCATGGTTTAGGAATTGGGCGTTGGGACAATTGAGGAAGAGGTAACGTATATCGTAATTAGTTTAAGGAATAAGAGGTGGATAGGTGTTGAGGTATATAGAATTGACCAAGGGGCAACGGGCTATTGTTGACGATGATGTTTATGCTGAAATTAACAACGCTGATTGGTATGCTCGATGGAGTAATAGTACGCAATCTTATCATGCCCAACGCAAAGTTAAGCCAGACAATCACGTATTAACAATGGCAAGAGTTATAGCTTGTGCCTTGATTGGATATGATGTCAGGCACATAAATGGTGATACATTGGATAATCGCAAGGAGAATTTACTTTCAGAAACACACCGATGTAATTGTCAAAGTAGACATAAAGTTAAATCTTCAATATACCCAGGGGTACATTGGAACGAGCGCAATTCTAAATGGAGGGCGAGAATATTCCATAAAGGGAAAAATATTCATTTGGGATATCACATTAACGAGGAGGATGCCTATAGGGAATATGTAAAAGCTTGTGATGAAATTAAGTTAGTTGGCGATATTAGCTATGGCAAGTAGCGTAAGTAAGTTAATCAATCATTTTGCCACCGAAGGAATTATGGCTAATCTGATATTTGAGGCAGGATTGAATTAAAAGAGAAGGAGGAAGAAATAAGAATGAGACTATTTGAGAACGCCTTCCACACTGGCATTAATTTTGATAACACCAAAACATGCGAATTTTCGGAGGAAAATATCAACAAGGCTATAGAAAAAATAATTTCATTTGATGAAGAGGATAGGAGAAGAATTGAAAAAGCTAATTGTGAACGGCAAGTTTCAGCGATTAAATTCAGTCAATGGTTGCATAATCAAAATGATGTCCCTGATAATATCAAGGATCTTTCTGATTATTTAACCTTAGGAGTGCCTGTTCCTCCAGAAATGGCTAAAAAGTTTGATGCTTATGTGGGTAGATATAATGAGTTTTTGGCCTTAAGAGAGAGGGGGAAGAAGTAGATGCCTAAAACTAAAAAGGATCAACTCTCTAGTTGGATTGAAACGATCAAGAAAATTGGAGACGAGGAAATAGAAAAGAACAATAAACTCACTCCGAGTAAGTACAGCCTAGATAATATCGTTGGTTGTGCGAGGACTATCCATGAACATACTGTGCTGATGAAAAATGTCTCTGATATGGCGCATCAAGGGTTAATGGCTTTCGATATGGCTCAGAAGATTTTGAATGGTACTAAGTTGAGGATTAAGGAAACCGTTGGGTATATGGAGGCTTATTTGGGGTTGAATGATAAGGAGGGTAAATAAATTGCCGTGGAAACCAGTTACTAATGACTATGAAGGGCCGTTATTGGAACCATTCAATGTGCGCTGGATGCATTTAGACGGAACCTTATCTCCTGTAGGTAGCGGAGAAATGCAAGAGGGTGACGTTATAGTTTATTGGGTTGAAGAGATTGAGGGAGAGGAGAAAATAATATGCTAACGAAAACACCACCAAAACGAAATAATATTCGTCCGGTTACTTTTGATAGTGACTTATTCTGGGTAAAAAAGAGTATGCCTGCTGAATTAGGGACGGCGTTTGTTGGCGAGAGGGGAAAAGCAGTTAACTTGGCTGGGTATGGAATAGTTGGAGGAGGTGGTGGTGGTGGTGGGGGTCATTGGTAATCGATAGAATGGAATAAAGGAAGGAGTAAACAACTTGACCATGAAAGAAAACCGGCAAGCAATAAAAGATGGTTGGTGTCCGAACTGTGAGCCTGACAAAATGACTCCGATGGTAGAGGAGTGTGAAGGTTGCAAAATTAAGCCCCGCGATGATAATTTTACCGAAAGTGCAAATAAGGGTTATACCCAAAGTTGTACATGGACAGTGCGATTTAGGAATAAGGGGAGGATGGGGATTAATGACTAAATACCAGCACTACAAAGGCGGCATATACAAACTTCTCTCAACCTCTGTATATCACACTGAAACAAATGAGCGACTTGCGGTATATGAGAATGCAGAAGGAAAAGTATTCGCTAGGCCGTACGATATGTTTTTCGGCAAGGTTGAGGTTGATGGGGTGATGGTGGATAGGTTTAGGGAGATGAATAAATGCGTCAGAGGACTCGTTAAATGAAAGGAGGTATAAATATGATAACCGGGCCAGGAATGTGGGGCGGTAACTATGGAAGATTTTTAGGGGAGATAATGGAAGACCTTGCTGGTTGGAGCTGCCAAACGGAAAATGACGATGAAGAAAAACATAAACATAAACCTAATGTTAGTCGGATTAGAAAATTTCTAGTTAAACATTTTCTGGCCTTTAGGCTTTCGGAAGCCATTATAGAACTTAAAAAAGAGGAGCTAAAAGCTAAGGAAGAAAGAATTTGGCTTGGAGAAATGCGCCGAAGGACTCGTTAAGTAAGAAAGGATGATGAGAAACATGAAAAGGTATTTTACCCATTTAGTGCTGAATCTAAAATGTGCTGGATATTCTGTTTTTCACGCGGTTAATCATTTGTTTCATGGCGTTATTCCGTGTACGCCGTTAAATAATAAAATCCACAAAGGTTGATGTCGTATAATCAAATACTAACCGTCGAAAATACCAAGACCATACCCGACATTAAAAGGCAAAGATGCTGAGGTATTTGTTAAAAGGCAGGAAAATTACATGAACAATCTGCTGAAAAAGTATGGGAGGAATGAATAGGGATGAAGCAAGAAATAACAAAGGAACAGCTCGAAGCACTTCCGATGGAACAACTTGATAAACTGCACGATTATTGGTTTAGGGGTACATGGACAGAAAGAAATGCTTTGAAATATTGCATCGAGGTAAAAGGTATATGTGTTCCATTACTTTCGATAGGCCAACTAATCCAATTACTGCGTGAGAAAGCTGAATGGGAAACGGATGGTGGTCTGGAAAAAATTTCGCTAACAGAGCCAAGCTTGGCTATTAGTTGGAACGAGGAAGCATATCAGGAGTTAGCGGATGCCCTTTGGGATGCGGTTAAATCAATATTATAGGAGGGTGAAGAGGGATGAATCCTATAGATGAAGCGTTAATCGGTTCCATCTGCAAGAACTGCCGACAATGGATATTCTATGATTGGTTTATGTGTAATAAAGGGATGAATAGCGATAAGAATGGGTTTATCATGTTACCTGTTGCTGAGTGCGAGGAATTTGAATAATAAATAGCACAAACAAATACCATCCAACTCGGATGGTATTTTCTATTTCAAGGGAATAAACTGATTCATCACGCCCAACGTTGTTATCTCATCGTCTCCATAGTACGTAGTAAAAATAGTTCCAAAATAAAGATCCTTAGATGTTGTCACAGAGTTTATTAATGGGCTGCCAAGGAAATAAACTAATCCACTCTCTAGTCCAGGCGCACTGCGCTCTATCGCCTTATCCTTTGCCCATGCTACATAATCGCTTCTAGGTGGGTTTGTGCTTGCCATTGCTATTAATATAGCTGTTATTATCGCTAATCCTTTCATCCCCATCTCTCCTTTGCTAAAAATTATTATGTCCCTAATTGAAATAATTATGCAAATAAAACACCCCTATTCGATAAGAATAGGGGCTGTCTAATCGGTCGCCGTATCGGTCGTTCTTTATATCAGTCACTGTGTCGGTCGCCCTAAACGACTGAAGTACAAGCTAAAACGCGCTAAATACCTATGATTTTTCTAGGAAAAAGGGGTCTAGGGGGAATGATCAAGGATTACAAAGGACAAGCAAGGGGGAATTATTTTAAGTATTTCATGGGATCTACGGCAATTCCATCCTTCCTTACCTCCCAGTGTAGGTGTGGACCTGATGATCTACCCGTACTCCCGCAACTTCCTAATCTTGCGCCCGCAATCACTGGATAACCAACTTTCACAGATAACCCATTCAAATGACCATATAAAGTCTCGACCCCATTACCATGATTCACAATAATCATATTGCCGTAAATATCGTCCCAACATACCTTAATAACCTCTCCTTTCCAATATGATGTTACAATAGTCCCCTCTGGCGCAGCTATGTCAATCCCGTGATGATCCACTCCGTTAAAGTATTGAGTTATCTTTCCTTTCATTGGCAACTCGTTATTTCCTTGACCAATATTTGATACTTTTTCAACTGTTCCCTGAATCGAATCTATCCTTTCATTTAATCTCTTTAAGGTTGGAGTAAGATCCTGCATGGTAGTTAATAATCCTAGCATAATAGCCACCATTGCTACTAAATTGGCTAGTTGCTTTCTTTCTACAGCAATAAGGATTACATATGCCACAAAAGATGCTACCGCAATAAATACTATGTGAAAAATCCATAAAGCCACATCACATCACGCCTGTCGTAAAGTCAAAGAACTTTTTAAGCAATTGCCACGCTACAGCTACTACGGCTAGAATCGCAACTATTGTAGTTGCCGTTCTTAACATTCCTGCAACCTGCCCCTTATTCACTGCTCCTAGTATTAATTCTCCCAACCAGGATCCCACGCCAAGCATAACCAAGATGATAATCACAAATCCCGGCTTACCTGGTCCGAATACCTCCCTTGCTGCTTCTGCCATTTAGACATTCCTCCTTTATTTGGTCCAAGGAATATACTCTAAACTCAAGGTTGTTGACGTTTTCCCTTGCAATCTTTTCTTTAATAGCCTTAATTCTTCCGGTAGTAACAACGATAATGGCCGGGAATCTCTTGGACAAAGGAACCCACCATTGATTCATATAGGCCCCTGAGCTAAAAAGCTCATTGTACTTTCTGACCTTCTTGGCGAAATCATTACCACTTCTGCCAATATCCATCTCAACAAAGTAGAAGTACATAACACCTTGCCATAGATTCTTTATGCCAACAAAGGCATCCGGACGAATAGTTTTGTAATCCTTAATTTCCCGATCAAAGCAATGGAGTTTTTCCATACTAGAGAGAGTCGTATTTATCCAAGTAAAAACCCATGACACGCCCAGAACATGCTCTAATTGCCCCGGTCTACGATCAAGATAGTAATGATATGGCTCGCCTAATCTTAGCCTGTCACGATTGATTTTAGCGTGTGGTGGAGATGAAAGGATAGAAAGGCGGCGCTGGACTATGCGGAGGCAATTTCCCTTGAATAAGAGTAGGTGAATCATGTCAGTGGTTAGGGCTGTTTGGGATTCTAGGAGGTCGACTATTTCCCTATCTCGGCGACAACATTTTGCGTGGTTGTTCAATCTTAATCAACTCACTTCGTGTGATTATCGTCCTGTTGTTATAGAGTTTTATTGCTTCATCGGGTTCCAGTAACAATGTTTGAACTTCTAGCTTCTCAAGACCACACTTGTAAATAGCTCTACCTTTCAATGCCGGAAGGTACGCCGCCTCGTCCGAATCCAAGATAATCCTGCTGTTAATTGTGTCTGCAACAACAAAGCATAATCTTCCGAGGAACATAGCCTTTAGGTCGCCGAACTTTTCAAACACTTTAGACGATGGTCGTTGCGTGGCTGCGATTACATGCACCCCAACGAATCTTCCCATCCTTAGAAGCCTCCACAAGCTGTCTTGTGCATCTTCTGGCAAGTCTGCCCACTCGTCTATGATTAGGACGATATACGGCATCGCGTGGCCTTTCTCATGATATTTCTTAATCTTTGCACAAGATACTGACTTGAGAATCTTCTTTCGCTTATCCATCTCCTTATTCAATGACTCGAACAAACCTTTAACTTGGCTCATTTCATCAACAACTAGTGCCATTTCGCCGAGATAGTCAAACTCAGTAGATTTTGGGTCGATGATAATCAAGTGTGTATCTTGCCTATAAAGTAGAATTGAATTTGCGATTACATGAAGCTGATTCGATTTACCATAGTTCGTTTCTCCTGCTGTGAGTAAATGAGGATAATCAACAAGATCCCTGACTATTAATCCCTTGGCGGACACACCTAATGGTAGTGGTAATTCCATCTTGGAATATTTGGTGTGGTCGTAGAGGGAATATGGGTACTTATTTTTAAGTTCCTCAGTCATAACCTCCATGGTGACTAATTTCCCGTGCTTTTCGATATGAACCGATCCCCCGGTTGAGTCTGCGAATAGTTGAGTTTTTTTCTGAAAATCAGTGAATCCGGTTCCGGGAGGAAGGAAGATATTAAACGCCCAAACTTCACCATCTTTTGACTTCTTGATAATTAAAGGTTTTAATTCATCCTTGGAGTACAAGGCGTCTATACAATCCTGAACCGCAGCATGAGCATCGTTTCCTTTACGATGCAACCAAAGTGATTTAAGTTGGTCCCTGACTTCCTCTATTGCGTTTTGCTTTATTGCCAACTAGTACACCTCTTTCGATTAATATCTTTCTCAATCCGTCCCTAATCATGTCTGCCAATTCCCCTTCTTCAAGATTTAGGAAAGCAATAGCTTGCTTGATGTCCTTATCTCGCTTCCTTATCCTTGCTCTAAGAATAGTTATGCCTTCCATATGTGACCCTCCTGAGTTATTGGTGTGCTACATGATTAAAGGTATGACGTAATACTTGCCATTTATTCCATCCAATATTAGACAAAAAAATAACCAGACATATTATGTCCGGCTAAATCGTTTCCACCATGGCTTATTGCGTTGTTGTTGCTCTGCCCTTATTTCGTTGATCCTTTGCAGTATGTCTCTATCCCTAAACTCTGAGCTCCTAGACCTATCCTCCGCCCCCTCATCTTGTTTTAGCAGAATTTCCTTTATGCTTTGGATTTCCTCTTGTAGTTCAAGGATTAGCTTGTCGCGCTTGTTAAGTTCTTGCTGAAGCATAAGCCTTATACTATGCGTTAAATCTTCTTGTTGCGTTGTCTCGGTGGTATTGTCCGGTTCTTGCGCCGTTAAGTCGGTAACTATCATACCAAACTTATTATCCATTAAATTGACTATTTGGTCTGCGTCTAAACCTTCTGTGTAGGATTTGCTAATGAATTGAAGCACCTCAACCGTTGACTTCTCTTCGTACTTAATCTTCTTGCCTTCTCCTGTTGTTTTGAAGTAATGTCTGAACTCGTCTTTATCTTTGTAGAAGCGAGCTGATGATACATTAATGTGTGCTAATTCAGCGCAATCCTTGAGCGTTAAGTACATGACTTATACACACCCTTTCTGTGGATAACCACCATTGTATTAATAATAAGATATAACTCTTGTAAGAGTATATTTTGTGGGGAAAGATTCTTTCGGGGTCCCCGCAAAGTTCTTTCGGGGAGGGGGTAAGATTCTTGCGGGGTTGTGGATAACTATTATCTCTCTTTCATCATCATTTCATAGAGAGTATTGGGGCTTATCAATCCTTCTTTTACGGATCTCTCAAGGTGTTCTGTATCCTCAGAGCAAAGGAAGTACATAACCTTCTCGCCTCCTGGACTCCCGGCCTTGACTATCCATATGTAGCCGCGCTCCTCTAGCCATCTCATCCCGGCCGTAATGCTTGGCCTCGATAGCTTAGTTAGCTTCAAGAGTTGAGGCATAGCTAAGTAGTCGCCAACCTTCTCCCATCCCCAGCACTTCCTTATGAGAGTGAAATAGCATTTAAGGGCAGCGAAGTTATTTATCTCCGGCATGAGTTTGTCGAACACTACATTTGGCACTTCTGTGAAATTCTTTTTCGGGCGCGGCAATCTGAACACAACAAAAAACCCCTGTCTAATCAATTTAGAAATAGACAAGAGCCCACCTTATACCTTATAATGTAATCACAACATAAAGCACAGGTAACCCCTGTCTAACGAACCCCTTGAGATCACTTTGCTGGTGGAATCTCAGGGGGTTTTCCATTATGCCTAATTCGACAGGTTAACCATTCAATCCTTCAATCTTCAGAGAATAATGTGAATAACCACACCAATGACGTAAGCACATACCAATGCCTTAATCGCCATACATAACATAGGTCTTCTCCTGCATAACGATAACTTCTCTACCGGATAATCCCTTAGATACTCTTGCATGTACGTTGGGTCAACTAATACTAAATCCTTGTCAACGACTACATACTTAAAATATCCTCCCAAGTCTTTCGATACAACCACACAACAAAACTTCCCTTCTCTCAAAAGATAGCATTATTAGAGTTATTATTATAATACAGCACGGAGACATTTAATTAAGTGGGTATAAAGACACAAGTTATCGACCTAGTGTTGCAACATACTCTAATATGGACGCAAAAAAGTGAATATCTGCCTTGTTTATGCAAAATATTCACAAATCTTAACATTATCTAGACTTCATCTTCTTAATCGACTCTAAGAGTTCGCGTAGGAATATGGGGTCTATTTGTTCGTTGTGTAGGTCGCGGGCAAGAACTGCATAAGGTAGTGAATCGGACTTGCTAAAGAACTCTATAATGTCATCTGGTGGGTCATATCCACTAATCTTTGTTAATTCGGATAGGGATATAGCCTTGTCGTCCATAAAAAACCAAGCATCGACAGAAAGAGCATTGGCTATTCTTTCTAAGCTTTTCATGGCTGGCCTTTTCTTTCCCCTCTCAATATCTGATAAATATGGTATAGATAGAGAACATTTTACAGAAAGCTCCTGCAATGTTAATTTCCTTAATTCTCTCGCATATTTAAACTTTTCCCCATACCTCATATATAAATAACCTCCCGTTTATCGTATAGCTAAAATTATCATAACCCTATTACTATACCCCATTTATCTATACTCCAACACGGTAAAATATACCTCTTAGCTATTTGATAAATTTTTCCCAAAAACTATTGACTATTTATCCATTAGTGTAGTATTCTATACAAAGGAACACAAATATATACCACTTTTTAAATAAAAAGTTATCTATATGATAACTAAGGGGGTGAACTTAAACAAAATGAAACCTAAGCAAAGCATTGGAGAGAATGTCAGGGATTACAGAAAAAAGCGCGGATTGGAACAAAGGGAGCTTGCGCTAATTACTGAACTATCAGGACCAACTATCAGCAACATCGAGAGAAACGTCAAAATGCCATCAATTAAAACCTTGGCAAAGATAGCCCGCGTTCTCCATTGCTCAGTAAGTGACTTAATGCAGGATGCAGTAGAAGTAAATTAAGGAGGAACGCATGAGTAAATTAATGCTTAATCCGGAATTCAATCTTTACGAACGAAATGGACAAGCTTTTTGCAGTAGTCGTCAATTAGCGGAGGAGTTCGGTAGGTTACACAAGCACGTCTTGGACACAATTACGAATTTGACTAAGCCGACAAGTGGTCTTAGTGAAGAGTTCAGAAGGAAGAATTTTTCTGAATCATTTTACAAGGATGACAGCGGAAAAAGGAATAGAGAGTTTCTTTTAACTAAAGATGGTTTTGCGATTGTAGTTATGGAATTTAAGACATCTAGGGCAAGGGTGTTCAAAGAAGCGTACATTAAGCGCTTTAACGACATGGAGAACTTCATTAAAAATCTCCTTGAGGCGAAAGCCGACTTTCCAGAATTCACTCAAGCAATTATGGATGCTCATGAAGAACCTAAGAACTACCACTACTCAGGAGAGTTGGACATGATTAACCGTATTGTCATAGGAATGACAGCAAAGCAATTTAAGCAAGCAAACAATCTCGAAAATGTTTCGTCTATTAGACCATACTTAAAGCCAGCGCAAGCGGAAGCGGTTAAAAATCTTCAACGTATCGACATCGGCTTAATCCTAGCTGTTCCAGACTTTCAACAGAGGAAACAAATTCTAGCGAATCAATTTAATCGTAAGTTCAATCCCGCGTTGGTGATCAATGGCTCACGCTGAGGAAGAAATGTTAAAAGAAATTCTTGAGGAAAACCCAAAATTCAAAGCCTACTTGGAAAATATTCACGGAAAACTCTACTATTGCGACAGGTCAGATGAGGTTCGCGTTAGCGGAGGAAATCCAGAGGGCGATGATGATTTTGATTTATCCCTTGAGTTGTTTATTGCCATAAGTAACCAGGATTCTAGTTTTACTCAACCGATTAAAAGGACTGTGTTGAGAAGGATTAAGTAGCCTAGCTAAACCAATTGAACAAGTCCAAAATTAAATGAAAGAAGTAATTTTAATGAGTAAATCACTATCGTCAATGACCAAGGCTGAGGAACTAAAAGCAATCGAGCGTAGATTACGCGAGAACAAGGGAGGACTTGGGTACTGGGCGGCAGTTGATGCCAAGGCTAAGAAGTTAGCTAAGTAGAGGACAAGCCAAATCAAATGAAAGAAGGTGGCTGAGTGAATCCGCGATATAACGACTTTTCAGGCTTCTACCACGACGATATTTATGGATACCACAAACCTATGCCAATTACTACCTATGAGGAACCTGATACATCTCCGGCGCCAAGGAGTCCAATCTCGTTAGCGGAGAGAGCAAAGCGGAATAAGTCTAGAAAGATGGCTAGTAGGCAGAGGAAGATGGGGTGATAACCATCCACCACTTGAAGGGAGCAAGTCTATTGAGGAAAGACCAAGCTAGAAGGCTAAGGTATCGAGAAACTCAACGCCTGAATCAACAGGCTGAAAGGAATTCCAAGATACTACGCAAGGGATGGGATTCTAGGATTGAGTTAACTGAAGGTCAATTGAAGTCGTTTACAGCAAAGCTAATTAAATAAAATTTAGGAGGAAGAAAAATGTTATTAAAGAAATCCGGAGCAATCGAAAAGGTCTTGTTAAAAGGGACACAATCCAAGGCTCGCAAAACCAATCTCCTCTCGGGTCTGCAAAACACCCTTATGGGATTAAAGGCAGAGGAACAAGTCCTGCAAAATGTTCGCTCTGAAATGGGAGAAATAATGGCCAATCTAAAGGCTGAGGATGAACTGTTCGCTAAGGAATTGGCCTCTGTATTTGCGGTTAGATTGAATATCGAGAAATTGCTCGGAAGTGAGGCTGGTGCACAATGAGGATAAACATCAATGAAAAATACTGCATTACCTCAAACGCCAACTCCATGATGGTGAACCAAAGGAGTGTTCCGCCTAAGTTTGACAAGGATAACGAGGAAGTTATGACCACGATTGCCCATTTACTCACATTGAACCAATGCTACAAATTTCTACTTAGACATCAAATCAGGATTTCCAAGGCGACTGGATTTCAACAACTCATGAAGGAAGTTGGTCGGATTGAAAAGGAGTTAGATGATTCTATAAGGATTTAAGGAGGGGAAAACCGTGGGGAGTAAATCACTAAGTACACTAAGAGTAATTAACGAATTCGAAGGTGGTCCAAGTGAATTGTATTGTGGAAAGGGTGCCCATACTCAATTCGAGGGCGAACCATTCGTGATTCTTCATTACGCAAAAACTCATTCAATATTTAGGGAATTAAAGATAACCCCAACGCTAGGATCTTTATCTAAAAAAAGCGTGAGCTTATACGAAGAGTGTGAAGAAGAATGCGAGGATTGTAATCCAAGTTCTTGCCCTAAGCCAATAGAGGAGGTTGGGGAAAAGGGTTCAGGAATGCAAGTGAGAGAGGTATTAGAGGGATGGTTTATGGATTTTGGAAAATGCGAACCTTGGAAAGTGTGCGAGTGCTGTAATGGCAAGGGCTACTTGGTTTAAAAAGGAGGTATCCCAATGGTGAAGCAAAAACAACAAACCTGTTTATGCGGATCAATCATGGATTTTCCAGACGGAGAGGTTAAGGCAACTTGTAAATGCTCGAGAGTATGGGAACTCGACAATGGAGGGATATGGTTCACGAACTTGAGGTTTCCATTCTCTCAAGAACCTGCATCTGTTTCGGAGCAGATAGTGCCCTTTTTAGTAAAGAAGAAGTATGAGCGTCCGAGGAATAAGAGGAAGAGGAGGGCTGGGAGATGTTAAATAAAATCGGCAAGGCAATCGGAAGGAAACTGCTGAAAATCGAATGGTTTAAGCGCGAAGTTGACAGGTACAAGCTTGAACAGTGGCACAAGAAAATTGAGTTGGAAAAGCAGGAATCCAAGAGATATTTCGACGCTTTGAAATTGAGCAGCAAGTCGATCAGGCGTGAAGATAAGGAAGATGGCAGAATGTTGGCTGTGGGGATGGATACGAGGGGGATGGGGCAGAGGCCGTTTAATCCGGTTTTTACTGCTGAGGATTGTGTGAATTGGGGCATAAAGAATGGCGGGGATATGTATTGAGGGTGGAGTTAACGTTAGGTTCCCTATTCGACGGCATTGCAGGATTTCCGCTATCGGCAAGTCATTGCGGCATAGTGACGAAGTGGGCAAGTGAAATTGAGGCATTCCCAATTAAGGTATCTAGTGAGCATTTTCCTGATATGAAGCATTTAGGCGATGTATCCAAGGTAAACGGGGCAGAGGTTGAACCAGTTGACATCATTTCGTTCGGGTCACCTTGTCAAGACATGAGCGTAGCCGGGAAACGAGAAGGACTAGGGGGGTCTCGGTCGGGATTATTCATGGAAGCAGTACGAATAATAAAAGAAATGAGGATTGCCACAAATGGAATGTATCCAAGATTCGCTATTTGGGAAAACGTCCCCGGAGCATTTAGCTCAAACAACGGTCACGATTTTAGGGCAGTCCTTGAAGAAATCACAGAGGCCAAAATTCCAATACCTCGATCTGGACGATGGGCAGAAGCCGGAATGGTTAGAGGGAACGGGCGCTCAGTGGCTTGGAGAGTACTCGATGCTCAATATTGGGGTGTCCCCCAACGTCGTAAGAGAATCTACCTTGTCGCAGATTTTGGAGGTCAATGTGTCGGAGAAATACTTTTTGAGCAAGAAGGCTTGTCTGGGGATCCTCAGGAGAGCGGAAAAGCGTGGGAAGAAATTGCCTCCGGTTCTGGAAATGGCATTAAAGCAGCAAGCCGGATTAACTGCGAACGGGGGGGGGATTAGCGGAACCGTCAGCAGTAAGTGGGCAAAGGGAACCGGTGGGCCAGCGGGAGACGAGCACTATAGCTTAGTTTGCTTGCAGCCAACCTATGATGCCTTCAGTGCTGGAAACTCAGCAGATGCACGCTCAATAGGGTTTGCGGAGGAGTTATCACCAACCCTTAAGGGCAGCGCAGGTGGTAATACAGTGCCAGTAATAGCCAAGCCAACCTACGCTATTCGTACAGCCCAAACGAGCAGCAACGGCTGGGGGTTGACTGAAGAAATAAGCTACACGTTAGATTTAGCCAGTGGGCAAGCTGTAGCCTACCCCGACCCGGCTAATACACTTCTCGCCAAAGCCAATTTATCATTTAGGGGTGATGTAGACACCGTTGTTGCTGTAGACGTTCGCAACCTATGCGAGACAGAAGAACTAAGTGGAACCCTGCAATCAAAAAACACCGGTGGATACAGTCTTAACTATCAAAATACTGTTCGCATCGGCTACCGAGTACGCCGACTAACCCCAACCGAGTGCCTAAGGTTACAAGGATTTCCAGACAACTGGCTAGACATCGAAGGAGCAAGTGATTCAGCGAAATATAAGGCAGTTGGGAATTCTGTAGCAGAACCGTGTCCTGATTTCATTTTTGAGCGGGTTGTGAAAGTTTTAGAAAGGAGCAATCAGCATGACCGCATTTGAAGCCGAAGTCTTAAAATCCCTCCAAACCCTACGCATACCTCCTCATCTAAAAGGTTATCGCCTCCTACAATCAGCACTATCCCTAATCAACCAAAACCCTCAGTTAATCCTCACTCCATCAAAACTTTACGCTGAAGTAGCGGCAATAAACAAATCATCTCCTCGTTCAGTCGGTAGCACCATTGCCAACGCTCTACAGTCTGCCAATTCTGACTTTACGGTTCAGGAGCAAGTTTTAGGCACGAATAGGGAGCTTGAGGTTATGGAATTTATGGCTACACTGCATCGGGCAATAACGATTCGAGTGGCGGATAAATTATGTTGCTAGTTTGCTACGGAGGAGGCACAGACAGTACCGCAGAGCTAGTAGAGATGTCAAATAGGGGAGTGCGTCCAGACTTAATTCTCTTTGCCGATACAGGGGGAGAACTACCGGAAACTTACTTCTATATCACAATGTTTTCTCTTTGGCTAGCAGGACACAACATGCCTCCAATTACCGTAGTTAAGGGGTCAAAAACGCTCGAAGATGATTGCCTAGCTAGAAAAGCATTGCCAAGCCTAGCTTATGGATTTAAGACATGCTCTCAACGCTTTAAGGCACAACCGCAGGACAAGTTCGCTAACCATTTTCAACCATTTGTAGATGCTTGGAAAAATGGCGAGACAGTAACCAAAGCAATCGGTTATGAGTACGGGGAAGAACGGAGAATGCGGAAATCACTTGATAAAAAATACACTAATTGGTTTCCCTTGATTGAGTGGGAGATGGACCGTGATGCTTGCATTAAGACCATAGCGGATGCGGGACTTCCTCAACCAGGTAAAAGTAGTTGCTTCTTCTGCCCATCAATGAAAAAGGCTGAGATATTCGAGTTAAGGGAATCGCATCCTGATTTACTAAAAAGAGCATTAGATATGGAAAACAATGCTGAATTAACGGTTGTTGAAGGATTAGGAAGAAGTTATTCATGGAATTCGCTCATCAATGATGATGCCAACCAAATAAAGATGTTTGTAGATGTAGTAGATCAAGCATGTGGATGCTATGACGGATAAAAGGAGGAAACAATATGCGAAAACTTACACCAAGTCAATTCCTAACGGTCCAATCCCTAGTCGATAATCCATTAATCTCAAGTGTAGACATCGAGCTAACGAGTAACGGATTATCTCGCATCATGATCAAGTCTGCCGTAGGTGCAGATTACAACGAGGTTGATACTGCCTTGGATGATGCCATATCGAAAGAGTTTGCCAATTATGAGTATATGGGAACCCCGGCGCAGTATGTGAATCCTGTCGATGGGTTGGAACATGAGTTGTATTTTATCAATTTCGAGGGAGAGACTTTGTTTTATCTCATTATGCGGAGTGAATCTGAACAAAAAGAAGGAAGCCCAACTGCAATTGGACTCCCGGTTGAAAAGAAAGATACTTCGAGTCATTATACCACTTCAGTGTTACAAGTAGAACTACCGGGGCCTTGCGAGTGCAATTAGTAATTAAAAGAAATGAGGAATTAATAAATGAGAATCAAACGTCTTGAACTTAAAAACTGGATTGGTATATCTGAATTTGCGATTGATCCCGGCAAGGTGAATATTTTGGCAGGTCATACCGGAAGCTGTAAAACATCCATTATCGAGGGATTAGAAAAAGCTTTTACCAACAAATCTCGCCGGACGGAAGTTATTCGCCACGGTGAAGATGAGGCTAGGATATTTGTACAGACTGATGATGGCTTGGAAATCGAGCGCAAGGTGAGAAGCGACAAAGGTGATTACCTGAGAGTCAGAAAGCAGGGGCAAACCGTTCCATCAACTCAAGGATTTCTTAATAAATTGATTAGCGGAGAGGTATTTAGACCCCTTGAGTTCGTCAAGAAATCGACTGATGATCAGGCTAAAATAATCCTCAACATGCTTGAAATTCCATGGTCCACAAATGATATTCAGATTTGGTTCGGAGAGTTACCGGGGGTTAATTATGAGGCTCATATTCTCCAAGTCTTGAAGCAAATCGAAGTTCTTTATTATACCCAACGCGAATCTATCAACCGGGAAGTATCGGTTCTCAAGGCACAAGTTTCAGGAATTCGAGACGGATTGCCTCCTAACTATGATGGGGATTACTGGAAAGAACAGAAAGTCCAAGAGTTTTACCTGAAAGTAGCGCAAGCCGAGGAAGTCAATAAAAAGATTCTAGCTGCTCAAAATGCCATTCAGGGAGTGCAGGATAAAATTGACTCAATTAATGCTAATGCTGAGTTGGACAAGCAGACGAAGAAGAACGCTTATGATCGGAAACGTGCAGATGGACGGGAGTTTATCCAGTTCTTGAATCAAAAAATCGAAAAGGCAGAAGTTGTAGTAAATGGTGCTAATGAAAGGTTACAGGATTCTGATAAAGCAATTATGCAAGAGCTGGATTTAACCATTGAGAAAAATAATGCAGAATACGAAAGAAAACTGCAAGAACTCAAACAGCAACGTCATGAAGCGATAGAAATACTCAGAAGAGACGCTAATGTTGCAGTATCATTGGTTAAAAAAAACCTAGATGAAGAAGTTTCAAGGGCTAATGAGGATATTTCCAAATGCAAAAATTCTCAAACTTCTAAAGAACAGGAAATTCTAAATATTGATTCTCTGGAAGAACAATCCCTTCAATCCATTGACGAAAAAACAGTTGAGCAGATAAAAACGATCAATGCGGAGGCCGGGAACTCTCAGCAGGTAATTGATGAAAATAAAGCCATTGACATTCAACCTCTTCAAGTAGCCGCCGACAACGTAGCTCATATGCAAAGTTTTCTTAGGGAGTTCGAAAACATGTCAGACATTATCACAACTAAAATAGCTCCCAAATTAGAACTTTCTCAAACCCTGACCGCACGAATTGAAACAGCTAGAAAAACTCCAATGGAACTCCTGAAGATTGCAGCCGTACCTATTCCCGAGATTGCGGTGGATGGAGATGGAAAGATTCGTATCGGAGGAACCCTACTAGACGGTCTATCTGAGGGTGAACAACTCGAACTAGCGTTTAGGGTAGCAAAGGCCCAAGCTTCACAACTGGGGGACCTGAAGGTACTTTGTGTGGATGGCATAGACAAGATTAACAAAGCGGACAGGGAGTGGCTTGAGGAATACATGGCGAACGATGATTTCCAATATTTTCTGCTCCAAACGATTGATGGAGATTTAACAGTAACTATAGAGGGGGAAATTTAATTGAGTAATGAATTGCAAACACAAGGCGTAAAAACGGTCGCACAGTTCCTTAATGACACGAACACACAGAAGTACCTAGAGGGGATGCTAAAAGAGCGTACAGGGCAATTTGTGACCTCTCTGGTGTCATTAGCCAATACAACTACAGGGTTGGTTAATTGTGAACCAAAAAGCCTATTGTTTTGTGGGCTAAAGGCGGCTGCACTAAATCTACCGTTGGATAACAACCTTGGATTCGCCTATGCGATTCCTTATAAGAAAAAGATCAAAAACGATAAGAACGTGGTAATTGGAGAGATTGTCGAGGCGCAGTTCCAAATGGGATGGAAGGGATTTGTTCAGCTTGCTCAAAGGACAAGCCTTTATAAGAATATCAACGTCCTGGATATACGTGAAGGTGAACTAGTTAAATGGGACCCCTTCACTGAGGAATTAGAACTTAATCTAAATAGTGACATGGAACAACGGGATAAGTTGCCTATCATTGGATACGCCGGATATTTCGAACTTGTTAATGGATTCAAGAAGGTCGCTTACTGGCAGAAACCAAGGGTCGAACGTCATGGCAGGAAGTATTCTAAATCATACTCCTACAGTAGTAGCGGTTGGCAAACAAATTTTGATTCCATGGCCATGAAAACAGTTATCAAGGGTTTGTTGAGCAAATGGGGTCCTTTGTCTACGGAAATGCAAGAAGCAGTAACATTTGACCAATCCGTTATTCGTGGCGATCTTGGAGGAAAACAGGAACCTGAATATATCGACGGAAGCGATTTTTTACCTGAGATTCCAGAAGATACCTTGGCTGATGAATTTGCAAAGGAAAAAGCTAACCATCTTATGGTAGATGCTGAAATAGTGGCGGCTGATTTAGCTAAGGAGGTAAAGGATGCTAGTTCTAAGCAGAAGTAATTACCACTCTCTTGAGGCTTCCAAGGAATACATGAGTCGTGGGCAATACCTTGATTTTTTGAAGTGCGAGGCGGCAGCAGTTGCCGTCCTCCGCGGGGAATGGGTAGAGGAAACATCGGATGCGTTACTAGTCGGGCAATACGTCCATACCTTCAACGATGGAACAAGGGGAGAGTTTATCTCCAATCATCCAGAAATGTTTAAGAAGGATCTTAGTCTAAAGGCTACGTTCGTAGTAGCTGACAAGATGATTGAAACTCTGCAAAATGATCCATTTGCTATGTATGTTCTCGAAGGCCAGAAGGAAGTTATTTATACGGCTGAAATGTTCGGATGCTGGTGGAAGGTAATGATTGATAGCCATAATCCAGAAAATCGCAGGAATGTTGATTTAAAAACAACCAAAAGCATTGTGGATCAGACGTGGAGTGTCGAAGACCACATGAAAGTTAGCTTTATCGAGATGTATAAATACGTTTTACAGGCTGCGCTTTATTCTGAGGTGGAACGATTGGCTAACGGAAGGCCTCCTGGTGATTGGTTTGACTTCTATATTGTGGCCGTATCCAAGCAGGATGTTCCCGACAAGGAAGTTATCTCGTTGGTTGATCCTGAACGCTACACCATTGAATTGATTAATATTCAGAACAATATGAAGAGAATCCTTAGCGTAAAAGAGGGCAAGGTTGAACCGGAACATTGTGGCCATTGTGACTATTGCAGGTCGGTTAAGAAATTAACCGGAGCGATTCACTACAGCTTACTTTAGGAGGTAATTATGAAAAACAGATTTATTGAACTTTGGCAAACAGTCGAACGCGATGGGGTAAAGGATCTTTTAGAATGGCTAGAAACAACTGACTTTTATACGGCCCCATGTTCAACTAGGCATCATCTAGCCCGTGAAGGTGGATTATTGGAACACTCGCTAAATGTTAGATTTGCTCTCGCTACTCATTTATCCCATATTCCGGACTTGATCATTGATGATGAATCGCTAGTGATTAGCGCATTAGCTCATGACTTCTGTAAGATTAACTTTTATGTTCAGGAAATGCGAAATGCTAAAGAAAATGGCGTGTGGATTCAAAAACCTTTCTATGCCGTGAAAGATCAGTTTCCGTATGGCCATGGCGAGAAGTCGGCATTGCTTGTTAATAGATTCATCAAGCTCAAGCCTATGGAGTTTATGGCTATTCGATGGCACATGGGAGGATTCACGGCAGGGATTCAGGATTATGGATTATCACAAGCAATGAGCGAGGCGTATAAGACTTATCCATTAGCTGTACTTCTTCACATGGCAGACATGGAATCAACTTATCTTCTAGAAAAAGAGTAGAAATCAAAAGGGGCAGCTAACAACTGCCCAATCAAAGGAGGAGAGGAAAGTGCAAAGTACAGCAAAAATCACAATCGACATAAACGTATTTGAAAAACTCTATATGCGCGGGCTAACAGATGGAGCCATAGCGAGAGAAATAGGATGTAGTCATGTCCGATTGCATAACGAGCGAGTCAATCTAAGGTGGCCGACTAATCAGGGGTTGTTCGGTTGGCAGAGGAAATTAAGGCGTAGTGAGTTCGAGAGGATTCCAGCTAAATATAGGTTTGAGAATTAAGGAGGAATATTCATGAAAGTAACTTTAATAGATCAGAACTCCAACGGAGTAACTACGATGCTACAAGCCCTCGGAATATGCAGAGGTAAGGAATGTACCCTAGATACACTAGATAAGTCGTTAGAGGCTAAACCTGTGCCACATGCGAGTATCTTGGAATACGGATGGGTATGCTTGCTGGTCGAAGGGGTAAGCGTTAAGGCGAGGATTCAGATATTGAGGTCGAGGCTTTTCACTACAACGGAGAGATCAACAAGGGCAATAGACATGAGCGAGGCTAAATGGATAACTCCTGATACAGCCGTGTTCACTGGTGACATGGAAGAATGGCTAGATGAATCAGTAGGTGGCTATCAAAGAGCTGTTGAAAACGGAGAATCATTAGAGGATTCCGCCTATCTTCTCCCGTTAGGAATTGAGACATCCTTCTTCATGGCCGGGAACATCCGCATATTCTTTGAGTATTTCCAAAAGAGACTCTGCAAAAAACATGTACAGGACGAGCATTACCGTTTGGCATTGGATATGTGGCATGTAATCACTGAGATATTCCCTGTTGTATTGAAGGCGCACCCTTGCAAGGCTTGTGGGGAATGTAAGGCGGAGGTGTCGCAATGAAACCACTAGGCATTGTAAGAAAACTTGACAACCTCAACAGACTTACTATTCCAAAGGAGCTATGCCGATCACTAAATATGGAACCAGGCACACCTTTGGAAATACTCGCCGACGAAAAGGGACTACGAATACAGAAGCACTCTGAGGGATGTGTGTACTGCCATAGCGAGGATAAGGTTGTGGTGTGGCATGGGGTATTGATTTGCAGAGCATGTGCCAGCGACATCCTGGCGAAGGGTGTAAAGGAAGGAGTTGCGGGATGATGAAAATAAACGAGGTATTCGAGGGATTATCTGTTGATAATAGTGGGGTTTATCGGACAAATATTAACGGTCGAAGATATGAGATGTCTGCCGATCA
>Ga0209728_1000132_pt1 | contig 67903 bp, 124 predicted proteins | sample RifGroD1_FD_183997 | JGI IMG/M metagenome (GOLD analysis project Ga0209728, IMG submission 183997) | Groundwater microbial communities from Rifle, Colorado, USA - Groundwater D1 (SPAdes) (version 2) | ecosystem: Environmental > Aquatic > Deep subsurface > Groundwater | place: Rifle, Colorado... | reverse complement strand
ATTGAAGCGCATGGATGAAATGTATAAAACATTCCAGAACCGTCCTCCAGTATGGGCATCAACACTCATAGCGGCACTAATGGGCATTTGTGGGTGGTTGGCTAAATGAAAATACATCGTGGACAAGCATCGGTAATCTTATTATCCATTATCTTATCTACAGCAGTATTGTTTTTCGTCTGCACTATCGGGGAAAAACAAGACATCAACCAACTAACCGACAATCAACTAAGGTCAGAATTGGTCAGTATTAAGGGTATGGGCCCGGTGCTGACTGAGAGAGTAATTGAGTATCGACAGAAACATAAACCTATCGTATTGAAAGAGTTAGATTTGATTAGGGGCATCGGGGACAAGAGACTGGCCTTGATTAAGAAGAAGTTTAGGGAGTAGGGAGGATAACCCGCTATGGAAATAAAACAAAAACTGAGTAAGAATTTCAGCAGCAGACAGGGCAGCAAGATTATTGCCATCGTGAACCATATTACCGCAGGTTCATTTAGTGGTGCGGTATCATGGTTATGTAATCCAGCATCCAAGGCAAGCGCACACTATGTTATTAGTCGCGCCGGTGAGATTGTCCAGTTGGTAGCGGATGAAAACTCAGCATGGCACGCAGGCGGTCTGAATAAGCCAAATTGGCCGCTATATAATGGGGTGAATCCTAACCGCTATACTATCGGTATTGAACATGAAGGATATACTGGTGTCGGTGGTGATGGAAATTTGACCGAGGAACAATATCAAGCAACTCTCTGGCTACATAAACAGTTAATCGCTAAACATGGTATTCCCATAGATAAGGATCACATCATCGGACATTACCGCATTGACAGCGTTAACCGTCCCAATTGTCCAGGTCCAGCGTTTCCGTGGGATAGATTATTTACTGACTTACGGACTGTTCCTGGTCCATTCCCTGACGTTGCCGGGGATAGATGGAGTGCCGGACATATTGCTAGAGTCAAGGAACTTGGCCTAATGGTAGGGGGCGGTGACGGGCGTTTTAAACCAGAAGCACCACTAACCCGTGAGCAAATGGCCGCTATTATCTGTAAGATGTTGGATAAGGGGATGATTAAATAATGCTAACGACACTTTTCTTTCTAGTTGCTCTACACTTTATAGCCGACTTTCCGCTACAGGGTGAGTTTTTGGCTAACATGAAGGGCAAATTCGACTATCTGTTATTTGCTCATGCGTTTATGTGGTCCGGCGCAATTTCTGCTGGACTTATCTACTTTGACTTATTTACTTGGTGGAAGGTTGCCGTATTGCTGATCGGACATTTCTTTATTGACCGATGGAAAGCGCGGAAAGATGATAAAACATTTGCATTGACCAGGGACTTATGGATTGACCAGAGTTTACACATAGGACAACTGTTAATTTGCTTAATCGGAATTTAATTTCCGAAGTTATTCCGAAGTAATATTGGGAGGGGATAAGATGAAAGAATTCACTAAAATGGACTGGTTTTTCGCTGCTTGCATGGCTATTTGCCTGACTACATATCTATATACGTGTCTAATCGGTAAACCGCTAGATAATATAAAAGAGTTGATATTTATATTCGGCACAAGCATAGGTTTAGCTACTGGTGGTAGATTTTACAGTAATTTAGTCGGTGCAGAAACGAATAAGGATTCCGACAAAGCGGTTAAGCTACAATAACGCGAATGACTTTCTTATGCCCGGTGACTGTCATGGTTGCCGGGTTTTTATTTTTACGCAAAAAAAAGAACGCTATATGCGTCCATTCTAACGGCTAATATTCTATTGAGCACACTACTACTAGATTCAATAATTATTTGTCCATGGAGGGTATTCACTTCCTTTCTTTGCAGGTTGGTGTTGGAGTAACCGCCATGTGCGCATATCACGCGAGACAGAGGCGTAGCGATTCTGTAATTATTATATCATCGGGTTAGTTATGTTGCAACCGTATTAGGTAGATGAATATTGTATACAGTAGATGAAAAATAAAAACTCCCTCAACTAGAGAGAGTTTTGTGTGTTTGAGTTAGTCAACTATTTCCCATTGTTCAGAAAATAACTCGATCATCGTTTCTTTCCAAGGCACTCGTCCAAAGCGACTTTCGACATATAAATAAGGTGAGGTCATTTTGCTGTTTTCGTCAGGATATTGCGCCCTAATAACAACGTCAGATTGCCATGCAGGTAAGCGCATACCTTTACCATGTTTCACCTGTTCTAACGCCTGGCCGAAGTTAAGTCCTGTTTTTTGGGTGCTTTCCTTTAACTTAATGCCCAAATCATCCAATGCCTGTAAAACAGCATTAACTGTTACGCGGTCATAGTCCTTTATATTTTCCGGCAATTCTTCGTAGGGGTACATATCGGTATGGCATTTTTTACACATTGCCGTGCTTAATTTCCCCATATTAGGGCAATCGTTTGGTGCATGAAAACCCTGTGCCGCTTTTTCCTTCATCCATGCGTCATGCACTTTCTCGGATAACTTTTCTATCAAATCCTTGGTATCCATTCTATCCCTCCATAGTCCTCTATTAGTCATTAAATTATATCACTCGGTAAATGTTAATACAACCGTTTACGGTAGATTCATACCGTTTGCAGGACAAATAACGTCCGGCATAGAATAACTACATATTACCGGACTATCTTACTGGCGTAAATAATCCGAAGTATATCTACGAAAGGTCGCCTACCACGGTCGGCCTATTTTTTTTCACTTTCAACTACTTCTCCCTAAAACTTACCTGCAATATGGACAAATTCCCCCTGCATAACTTATAACAACAGGGGGTGGTCAGTTGTTCGATATGCTTATGAGTCACTCACATGCTAAATCCCTTGACAACAAAGCAATGTTTGATACCCTTGATTCTATCTATCCCGAAAGAGAACTTTATAGCATGTCCTTAGACTGGCGTAAGGATAAACAGTATATCCTAAAGGCCAGGGGTGTTAAGGGTGATGTGCTTGTCGGATGGAAAGAAGTAAAATATTCAAAGGAGTGGAGCGACGCATGGCTTTAATGACAATCGGCACGACATTATTAACTATCAGCGTCTATAGTTTAATCGAAATACTTTACATGAAGCGTGAGAAAATTAAATCGGTGTGGACTGAGACAGACAATATCCCGGACAGCAAGGAGTCGTGGGGAAATGAGTAATGGTTACGGTTCGGCAAATGCGTTTGATGGTTTAGGTAAGGCTATTTGGCTAGGAGTAGATGCCGGGGCCCGCTGCATAACCGATGTGGTGAAATATTTTGCGGATAAGTACAGCGAAAATAAACGTGACAAAGCTAAGGAACTATTTAAAAATGTCGGAATGGAGCGGACGGACAGAGAAAGCGGAAAAGTCAGCAGGCCCGTAATTATGAAGCAGATTAAGACAGATTACGGAATTCACATGATCGTTAAAACTTATCCCGGCATATGGATAGGTGACTTCTTTAAATACCATGCTCAGCTAGAATCTGCCTTAAATGCAGAAGTGCAGATCACGCAGGATAACAAGGGTTATATCCATCTAAGAGCGTTTACAAGGGGCATACCGAGGCGCTTTAAGTATGTAGATAGTTTGGCTAGTCGGGCAAAGAAATACCCTTGTGCCGTGCCTGTGGGTATTGGTAGGGAGGGTTTGGTTATGCTTAATCTATCCGATGATGAATGTTTTTCCGTGTTAATTGCCGGGATGCCTGGGGGCGGTAAATCATCGTTTATCCGGCAGGCGTTAATGTCTCTTGTCATTAACTATACTCTAAATGAAGTTATTCTTTATCTAGTTGATATGAAGCAGGGCGGCGTTGAATTGTCGGGGTTTCAATTGGCTCCGCACGTTAAAGATTTCGCTTGCAATTTGGCCGGCGCAAAGAGAGTGCTCACTGCCGCATTCGCAGAATTGGATTACCGAGCTAAGTTGATTAGCAAAGCCAACGTGTCCTCTATTGCCGATTACAACAAGGTAGGCAAGGATAAAATGTCTCATGCCGTTATCGTTATTGATGAATGGATGAGTCTTGACGAAGATGCAAAAAAGTTAGCGTTAACGCTGGTGCAACAAGGTCGGTTTGCTGGGATCCACACGATTATTTGCACGCAGCACCCTTCATGTAAGGTTGTATCCGGCGAGGTTAGATCGTTAATACCGGCAACGATAGCCTTTAAGGTGAGTTCTCGCCGGTATAGTAGAATGGTATTGGGCGAAGAACGCAACCAAGCGGCATATCTCGAATGTCCCGGCAGGTGTATATTTCAGGCCAAAGAGAGGATGCGGAAGGTGCAGGTTATGGATTTGCACCCTGGCATGATTAAGAAGATGATTAAAAAGGTATATCCGTCCGACAATGTTGTTACCGTTTTAGCCACTGAGGAAGACGAGGAGGTTTTAAGTTGGTGACGTATGGATAATTTAGATTTTATGCTTGAGTCTGTTGAAGTACTTAGAGAAGTTACTGTCGCTATGATTATCGAAAGAGATCACATTAAGGAAATAGTAAATACTCTTAATAGAAGGGTTGAGTTAATGAACTATACATTAAATTTTACGAGTGAATGGTGTGCTGAAAATATCAAATCTTTGAAGGAGCGACAGAATAATTTAAGTTGGTAGACATACCGATACTTTTATCAATCCGCGTATTATAAACCACTTGTTTTAAATGTGAGGTGTTAGCCTTTATGTCTGCTGAAAATTTGGCTTTTGTTAGTTTTCCGATTCGTTCTACTCAAAGACGTTTTGATATTATTAATTTTCTTAAAGATTTTGGTGTTCTTTCTCGTCGGCAAGTTAATCAGTTATTGTTTGATGATTCCAATTATGGTCAGCACAAATGCAGAACGGAGTTAAAGAAACTCTTTGATGCAAAGTTAATTTATCGAGGCAGGTGTATGTCCTGTAACGATTATATTTATTGGATGGGTAAGCAGCCAAAGCACGTTGAACATAGGTTAGGTATTAATCAGATATTCATTAATTTGCGGCATATTAACCCCGTATTTAAGAGTGATTTTGATTATGGTATTGGCATAGCTGATGCGTTTGTAGTGGTCGAAAACAGGCCGTATTTCGTTGAGTATCAGAGGGCGATTAATCATTCCGATATGTCGGTTAAGATTCAGCAATACGAGCAATATGCGCTTAGTCGTAAATGGGATGCCGAGGATTGGCCGATGCCGGGTAAGTTTGCTAGAGTTGTCGTAGTTGTTGATAATCTTAAGGATAAGGCAAGGATCGAGAAGTTGATTAAAGGCAGTAAAGTTGTGTTTTATGTTTGTCTAATGAGCGAAGTAAAGGACGTGATTAAATGAGTTTATCGGGAGCAGGTCGGGGCATTGGAATGATTTTGGGTACTCTCTATCATTTGGGCCCGCCGGACAATACGCCTGACCATGAGAAGTATTATAAGAAGCAGGTGCGCAAGGAAAAGATATTCAATAAGCGGATGGAGTCGCTGTACGGCGATGCCTGGGAGAAGATACGGGATAAGAGAGTTGTTGCGAATCATAATAGGATGATTGGGAGGTAGGTTGCTTGAAGGACGATTCTAATATCACTTTCGGAACCATAAGAGCAATACTTAACGATGCAGAGACAGATATAATTGTCATTGAATATGAAAAGGGAGTATTCACCGAATATTGGATTAAACTTGGTGGTCTGATAAATGCCATTCATAGACCAGATAATGCGGTTACCATTGGCGTTGGTGCTAAAAAATTTAGCAAAGAGATAAGGGATGTAGTGTCTAGGTATCAGCTTGCCAAGATGGATAAGGAGAATAGTGAGTATGTCGAGAGTGCTTTGAGTTTTCATTAAACCCCAATTGGGGTTATTTTTTTTAGGTAACTTTGTGCTGGATACGGCAGAAAAGGGTGCTATGCGGCACCCTTAAACTCTACTCCTTACTATCTAAAATATCATGGAATTTCTTATGGCATTTCTCACATAAAACTATAACATCACTATTATGCTCGTGACCTCTTCTCTCATATGTCTTATGGTGAACCTGTAGTTTGTTCTCATTGTAACATAGTTGACACTTATTATTAGCCCTGTTTAATGCCCTTCTCCTTACATCTAACCAATGATTCGTGCGCAGATATTCTTTATAGGGCATATCCTTTAATTTCTTTAGGTATATTTTATAATCTTCCCATTCCTCTTTAGATTTTCTCTCCTTAATCCATTTCTTTCTATCGCTACAGACAGGACATAATACATCGTCTTTCATATATCTTCTCTTTTCTCTTGACCTTGGATATGAGAAAACATCGGAACCGCAGTTAGGACATGAGGTTACAACACAATAACCTTGAACAAACTTATTTATCATCATTTTTTCGTCATTCAATGATGCCTTAAGTATGGATACGGCAAGATTAGTTTCCCAATAATAATATGACATTACATCTCTAGTGATGAGTTCCTTGTTGTCGGTTAGATAATTAGTTAACTCTTCCTTTATTCTATTTTGCTCACTGTCAAAGCGTATTTTAGACAATTCTAACTCTAGCATTGTGCTAGATATTCTATCTATTAAAGCGCGATCTTTCACTCCAACACCTCCAATATTTATGTAATAATAATACCATATTTTAAACATAATATCAATAACGTTGTTGACTGTTTATTGACTAAATGATATAATATTTACGAGGTGAAATAGATGGCAGTTAAGGACTTAAAGAACCGCACACAGTTTAGTAGTACGCTTAAGAATGAGATATTTAAGAAACTTAGGGACTATTCCAATGAAACAGGCGTACCAATGACTAGGGTTTTAGATAATGCGGTTAGTAGTTATCTCGAAGGTTGGGAGAAAAGGAAAGATAAATAACATAGTCGTTTTGCTAAATTGCAAAACAGACGATATAGGAGGGAAGAATAAATTCCATGTTTAGTATTATCAGATATGATATTTTAAGTTTTTACTATAAATCTAAATATCATATTAGGAAGTCTTATCTTAACTATATTAAGGGTAAAACTTCTTGCGATTCTCTTGACTATCTTTTTATTTTGAAAGAACTGCACAATAATACCAAAGATTATTTATCCAACATTGATAAATGTAAAAATATAATAGTTGTGTCAATGAATAAACACAAGGAGGAAAACAATTGAAGTGGACACCTAAAAAGAGGGAACGTTACACTCATGGCAAAGCTGGAGTTAAGGGAAGAAAAAATAACAACCAGTTTGAAATTAACGATTATACAGAAGGTTTTAGTTGTAGACATTTAGGCTGGTGGGTTAGTGTTGCCGATATTAAGACGGATAAACGGTTTAATTCTTTATGGCAAGATATTTGGTTTAAGGACATAGAGGAAGCAAAGCAGTGGTGCGAGGATTTTACTTGGGATAAGGTTAAGAAGGAGGAAATAAATTGACCAAAGATCAAATTCTAGCAATGAAACCTGGGCGCGAGTTAGATGCTCTAGTCGCTGAAAATGTTTTTGGTTGGGGTAAAGATAAAGTCTATCACGAACTTAAGATGGTTAGGCAGGATTTAAGTTATCTGCCACATTATAGCACTGAAATTAGATCAATACTGTCGGTAATGGCTAGGATGCAGATAAGCGTTATCTGTTCCGAAGATGGTTGGTATGCTGTCGTGACTGATGATATTATTCATAGACATTCACGCGAACATAAATACAAAGAGGTATACGGCAAGCATTGGGCATTAGCTGATAATATACCGGAGGCAATTTGTAAGGCGGCGTTATGCGCGGTGATAGCGAAGGAGGAGAGTTAATGAGAGAGATTGAGTTTCGCGGTAAGCGCATTGATAACGGTGAGTTTGTTTATGGTTTACTATGCAGAACATTTATTGCCGGTAATTTGGAAAACGGTTACGGAATACAGGTTGCCGATGAATTTGAAATGGTTGCATATGAGGTTGATCCGGAAACTGTCGGTCAGTTTACCGGCTTAAGGGACAACAAGAGAACCGCCGAGTTTCCCGAAGGACAGAAGATATTTGATGGAGATATTGTTAAGGACAAACATAGTCAAATGTTTGTGGTGCGCTGGAATATACATTGGGGTGCATTTTGCCTAGCTAAACCAAATGGTAGATTCTTAGGAGGGAAAATATATTACTCGTCACACAGTCCTATTTATGATGGACTTAAAAATTGCAAGGTTATTGGAAACGTCCACGAGCAAAGTAACCTACTGGGTGGGGAGGATAGCCAATGAATATACAAGACATAAAGCTAAAAATAACTGAACTCGAAGAAGTTATGAAAAACACTAAGCAAGATATACTTAACCTAAGATGCCAACTTTTAGAGTTAAAAACAGGTTTCAAGGTAGGACAGTTAGTTGAAAATGCAAAGGGTGAGCGTGGTATACTTGCCCTTCCGTCCATTGGAGATTTTATGGATTGGCATTGGCATAAGTTAAAGAAGAACGGCGAACCAAGGGCAGATAAGCAATGGATTCGTGGCAAATTTAAGGTAGTAGAATAATGCCCTTCGACTACACAAAAACAGGTGCGTATCTATTGACGGAGGGGAGGAATAAATATGCCTACTAATCTAAAGTATTTTCATGTTCAATTAACAGTTTTCTGTTCGGCATGTCCTAAATGGGAGTATATAGATAGTAAAACTTCCAAAGAAGGCATAAAAGAATGTATAAAAAGGGGATGGATGTTAAATAAGGATAAATGGTTATGTGGAGACTGTGGGAAAAAGAAGAATATTAACTAACGCTTTTCGACTACACCAAAACAGAACCGGAATACTGCCTTGGGTGCGGTAGAAAGTTGACCGCTGCGGAGAGGGCAGAGGGGAAATGTGATAAATGTGGGGAGGAAGTAAGTTGACTAAAAAAGAAGTAGGAATAGGTTACGGTGCTTTATGTGAACCGATAGAAGATCAGTTGAATAAGCAAGGATTTACCTTAGGCAAAGAACGGGAATTGATAGAAAAATTACACAATGCCTATTTGATGCTCATATTTCATTTACTCACTGATTCGCAACAAGATTCCATATTAAAGAAATTGCATAAGAAGGTTATGAGTAAAATTAAGCCAATTACTAAGGAGGTATAAAATGAAAACAACATCAATCCGTAACTGTCAGGTATGCGGCAAACCGTTTAGCGACTGCGACATAGTGTATTTTGTACCGTTGGACAATAATATCGTATGCCCTGAGTGTGCATACAAGCACGATAGCAGGGAGAAAAGAGTTTTTGAGGGTGAAAGTACTACTAAGTCTCTTGATAAACAAATCAAACTCTTGCAGGCGGTTAAGTTTCTCCTTGAATGTCCGCAGGATGTTATTGATAGTCTAGATCCTGACGATAGGGCGAAGTTGTGTGCTAAGATTAAAAAGTCACTTGGGAAGGCGGGTGGTAATAGTGAATAATCAAATTAAATTCTACTCGATACCGGAGTGGGCGAAGTATATTGCTTATGACAATACCGGATGGTGGGCGTTTGAGAACAAACCATATCTATGTGACAATAACACAGGCTGGCGAAGTAATGGTGAATGTGAGCAAGTTTATCCCGCATTTCCTACCACGCTGAAGGAGGTTATCCGTTGAGTAATATAATAATAAGCCACATCATAACGGGATTTCTTGCAATTGGCGCATACGAACTTTTTAATTATCTACTCGAGAAATGGATGGGCGGCAAACTATGAGTAACCTTAAATCAATGTTGAACAATAAATTTTGCGGCAACTGCGAGTATCTTTCCCTTACTGAGCAGCAGCAAAGCATTGCGAAAAGAAAAGGCGAAAAATATCCTATTCACGTTTGTAATAAATACGGCAAGCAGGTTTTTCACAAAGGTAATCATCCTAATATCGTAAGACTTGTTTGTTGTGAGGAGGGGAGATTAATCGTTGAGTAATAAAGATTTATGCCATCATTGCACTAGGTTTAGCAATGCAATACATAGTGAACCTTGCCATAGGTGTAGCGCACTGAACGGTGATGGATATAAAAGTTACTGGGTTGATAGAAGGAGTTTTAAAGGCAGGTTATTTTTAAGGTTATCGTCTATGTTTAAATAACTTTCACCACGGAAACTTCTTAACCGGTTGATAAGTAAATTGTAGGGGGTAAAATATTGATATCATTTGAGATAGTTGTAATTATATTTATATTTATGGCGTTATGGTCATTAGGGGTTGCGTTTATGAAACATGATCTTATTGATGAATTTATAGAAAAACGTCCACAAAAATACCAAAAAGCGATTAAAATATTTATAAATTTCCCATTAGTCGGCCTTGCGATATCTATTTTTATATTATTTTCGGGGATGATATGCGGCATATTAATTATACTTCTGTATCCAGTAGAAATGCTGTCAAAGTCTTTTAAGAGATAACATTCTACCGCCAAAATTCCACCAAGGCAACTTCTTCTCCTGACACTCGATAAATTCTTCGGTACGCTGAACACGACTAACAAGATGCTCAACTTTTTTGACGAGTTGGGCATTTTCGTTTGTCATGGTGTCAATGACGATCTTATTCTCCTGCCGTTCTAGTTCCTGTTTCTTTTCAATGCTGGCCAAGGCAGCAGTAAAAAATTCTCTCTGCTCAGATAAGGCCGAACTTATTTTTTCTTCAACCTCTGCCATATAGTTGCGGCCAACGTCAATAATTTGTACGGGTTGATGATTTTGCGGAGAATTATTTTTAGGTTGATAAATTTCAGTATATGTAATTTCCGCACTAACTGAGTTATCCACAGGTTCGCTATCTTTTCCATTAGCACTTTCCGGTACAAATTTTATTTTCTCGTACTTTCTTACCTTCCAAACTTCTAGTGTCTCTATGCTGATAAAGTGTTTTCCGTTTACTGTAGTGTGCGGCATACCTGCTTTAATCCAATTCCTAATAGTCTTAGTTGTTTTGTTGGTGTACTCAGCAGCTTCATCAACGCCAATATATTTACTTTTCGTTTTTCCATTAGAATTTTCCATTGGTTCATTCACCTTTTCTTTTGTTTTACCTAAATATTCTCTTAGTGCATTACTCTTTCTCTTAATAATATCTATATAATAATCATCATTATTATTATGATTGCTTTTTCTAATAGTATTTTCCTTATTTCTAACGATTAATTCTAGATATTTTCTAGTGGAATTTTCCCTAACGTCTAACTTCGCAAGTGCCTGTCCCATCAATTTTCCCTCCACTCCAAAATTTCCATAGCGGAGAGTATTGACATTTTGGCTAACCTTGCTTAAAATAAGTAATAGCAAAGCGAGCAGAGAACGCCTCCGCTTTAGGATAAAGACACCTTCAACCTTGGCCGGATGGGTGTCTTTCGTGTTTAATTGACAATAATTTTAGCATTACCCGGTAAATAATGCAATGTAATTTATTAAACCCCTCCACATGGAAGGGGTTTTTGTTTATCTCGCTGACCCGGCGCAGGCATATTCTTCCCTGGCATCAACCAGGGACACATCCTGCTTCGCCTGACTATACGTTAATATCTTATTAACCTGTTTAATTCCTTTTTGGGTAATGTTTTGGTCGATAGTTATGTTTTTACCGTCAACTACACAATGGAAAAAACCGCCAAAGTCTGCTATATCTATAATGCCCATCCCCCTTCTGCGAACACTTGTTTTATGCTACACATAATAATACGCTGAGTGTCCGTAATTTTCAAGGTAATATTTTCCCGTAATTTCGACAAAGTTATTGCATATTTCTTACCTTTGTTATGGTTTTCAGTAATTCTTCGACAATATCAGGCGGTATTTGGTCAGTGTACGCCTTTTTAGCCAGTAACAGGTATGGCAAGGTTTCCTTATCAAGTAGCATTTGCTTAATTTCATCGGTCAATACCTCGTTAACCTCGGAAATGTCAAAAACAGTACGAGCGTTTTCACTAAAGAAGTACATAGGTGATACATTAAGTGCGGTAGTAAGTCTTTCGATCACTTTTATTCCGGGACTTTGTCTTTTTCCGCTTTCAATTTCCGCAATGGTGTTGGTTGATACGGCCTTCGGACACTCGCTTGTGATAGTTTTTAGAGATAGATCATCCATGCTTAAACCTCGGTTATTCCTCAAATTATACAGTTTGTCTTTAATCTCCATCAGACACCCTCCCTTATGTATTGATTATATTGCCCTTACTTAATTCAGTATATAGATTATTTTTTGGCAACGACAATTTAACAGAAAAATTTACTTAATACAGTTGACATACACCGTAAAAGGTGTATAATAGTAATAGAAAAACGGTTTTAATTTTTTGCATAGAAATACTGTTTCCAGTATTATTACCCTGAAAGGAGGACAAACAGTTTGGATTTGAAACGTGTTGGGTTAAATATTGCTAAGAGACGTAAACAACAGGGATTATTACAAAGAGAACTCAGCGAAGCAACCGGCATTACCCAACAAAAAATTAGTCTTTTAGAAGTTGGAGAAAATCTTAACCCTGGCCTCAATACGTTACAGCGTATTGCTGCCGCTTTGAATTGTGATGTTATTGATCTGATGATAGAAACTGAATCCAGTTCCGATTTACTTAATTAATGATATGTATATGCGGCAATGATTATGAAAATTTTTTAAAAAGTTTTTAGGGAGGTAGATACCGTGAGAGCAGAACAACTTATAGGCAAATTAGCCGTAAGAACTAAGTGTGCGGCACAAACAGGAGATAGAAGTTTTACTGATAAGCCTATTTTAATTATAGGTGCTTGCGATAGTCATATTAAGTATTTTAATCCTGATTGGCCGCAAGGCGGGGAAAGATTACTTGGAGATAACTTTGCCGACGATAACTGGATTAACTATAACTGTTTAATGTTTTTACTGTCACCTGCACGTAGTCGTGCCGTAAATTTAAGTTAAAATTTGGTGGTGGGAATTAAAGTGGGCGTATCTATACCAATTGAAAAAACGTGTAATGATTGCAAGTTTTGTCTGCAATTAAAAGGTTATTGGAAATGTACTGATAGCGGAGTAAATTTTAATGCTATAAAAGCAGCACAATCTACAACTTGCTATGCTTTTGAGGAGGCGAAGGAGGACAAGTAGGATGAAGTTTAAAGAGTGGGATCGGGTTATTGTTAATGAACCTGATATGGATATAGTAAACATCAAAGGTACTGTTATATGTACTTATGACGGACATTTTCAGCAGTTATGTGACGTTAAATTAGACAATATGGTAGCGACTTGGGATGGACTTGAAAGGTGTTTTCTGCAAGAAGAATTAACCCTAATCACCAATAAAAAAGCATGAACACAAACGACTACGCACAATTAGCAAAACACTCCGCATCATGGGCGCAGAGTATCCGCAACGGACAAGCAGTATTAGTCGCAGAAACACTTGAAAGAGTGTCGGCGTACTGCTTGGAGCAAGCGAGTGTGCCGGATGAATATGCAAGGGAGTCGTTCAAATGTCCATGTGTGAACGCTGCGGAAGTGAAATGGTGGAAGTTGCTGTCCCCGGCACCGACATGGAAGTGGTTGCGGGGATTTTGGTCGAGAGGGAAACGCAAGACTACCGCCTGATGTGTCCTAATTTGGATTGTTTTGAGGCGGTGGAGAGTGAGCCGGACGTAATACCATTTTGAGGTGAGATTAATATTGAAAAAATTATATATAGTAAATGTGTATTTATTTCCAGACAGGATGAATAGGGAATCTGTAATAGCTAAAAATCCATTAAGTGCCATAAATAAACTATGCTTAAAATTTAAAAAAGGCATATGGTTTGATGTTATTGGTTGCAACTTGATTATCGAACCAAGATGTTGCCTGCACTGCTTGGATCGTGATGAAATTTGCACTTGTCTTCTCTTAAAAAACAGTAAGTGTCCAGGAAAGGTTGAGTGCACAGGAACAACGTGTGATTGGTTTAAACCAGAACCACAAACAAGTTAAGGAGGATTAACTTTGAGAGATATTAAGTTTAGAGCATGGGACGGCAAAGAAATGCACCAAAATGTCGTTGTTGTTGACGGCAAGGCATATAAAAGAGGTTATTTTGGAAATATTTTTGCGCCCAATGCTGATGCTGGTTTGCATATGCAGTTTACCGGATTGACGGATAAACACGGCAAGGAAATCTATGAGGGCGATATTGTTAAAAGTAAAGCTGGGTTAACTGCCGTTGTATCATTTTATAACTATGGATGGCATCTAAGATGGTTAAAATCAAGCGGAGAATATTATCCTTTTGGTCAAGAGGTTGAGGTAATTGGAAATGTTCACGAAATTAAGGAGGGTTAACTTTGAGGGAGAAATTTAACACGCTATTTGCTGAGATTAACCGGGAAGGCAAAGGCAACCTATTAAACTACTTAAAAAACAACCACTACTTTACCTGTCCAAGTTCAAGTCAATATCACGGTGCAGAGGAATCAGGAAACTTTAAACACAGTATTCTTGTTACCGAGACAGCATTAAAACTCAGGGACACATTAGCACCGGAACTACCGAGAGAGTCAGTTATTATTGCCGGACTATTCCATGACTTAGGCAAGGCGCAGTTTTTAGATAAACCTAACTATATACCTAATCTACTAAAAGGCGGCAAAGTATCGGGAAGCAAACCTTATACAACCAATCCAGACAGGTTGCCGATACCACACCAGACAGTTTCAGCGTTAATTTTAAGTAAGTTTATAGATTTAACAGAGGACGAGTATTATTCGGTGCTTTATCACAATGCGCTGTATACGCCGGATGGAAGGGTAATATCGGGCAGAGAAACTAAGTTGTTGATGATTATCCATTGGGCAGATATGTTTGCTAGTAGATTTTTAGAAAATAGATAGTGAGGTGATGTTTTAAATGGGCAAATACGTCAAACTAAACGAGTATCAGCAGGCATTGGTTATTTTGTCTAATAGCGCAAAACCATACATGAAGGCCGACAAACTAACAAAGCTATGCGCTATTACTAAAGATGCCACGTTTAAGCGTTTACTTAAAAACTCTATCCTTGCCTATCAGAAATATGTTCCTGTTGGACATATAAACAAAGAAAAACCTAGAACACATAGAGAATCATGCAGTTTTATTATATTTAATGATAACAAACTAAAGGAGTATATTGGACTAAGAAGGGAGAATTGCATTAATGGCAATTAAGGGAATATCAGAACGCCGCCGTCTACCGAGACAAGGCAAGATTAAGATAGGTGAGAAGGTGCAAAAAGAAAATCGTAACGGCAAAGTAGTTGAATATCCGGTTGCACTTGACCATTTCAAAGTACCGGAGGAAGTTGCCGCAATATATGGACAAGACCCAAAGGAATTAGACATTATTTTTCCTGTAAACGATTTAGAGCAAATTTTCCCTCAATACATGAAGAAGTACGGTAAGGTTGGACTTCATTGTAAAGGCGACGGAGAAACCGGAACCGCAATGATTGATGGGGAAATGGTTGAGCGAGCATGTGACCTTGACGATCCTTGGTGTAAGGGTTGCCAGCCGAAAGGTACACTTAGTTACATTGTCCCGAAGGTAAGCAGTATGAGGGTTTATCAGACCACTACGGGCGGTTGGAATTCGATAGTTAACATTAACAGTAGTCTTGATATGATTCGTGGCATGACCGGCGGCAAAATAGCCTTTATTCCGCTTAAGTTAAAAATCGAACCGCATGAGGGAACAATTATAACCGATGGTAAGCAGTTTAAGAAAACCGTCTTTGTCTTGCAGGTAGATATTGAAGGGACTATGGCAGACTTTATTAATCGGCATCAACGCAAAGCATTACCTCCCTCTGAGCATGTTTTACAGATTCAAGCGGCAGGGCAGGACTTTATTGATATGCTAAACAGGGCAAAAGAACAGCAAATTGCCGAGGAAATGGCATTAGCAACACAGGGTAATAATTACCCAGAGGAACAATTAGAGAATATTCATCCTGTATATGCTGCCGGATTAAATAAGGGATTGACTAATGACGAGGTTACAGTCTTGGTTTGGACAGCATCTAAGGGTAAGACAAACTCCTTAGAAAAAGCAAACGACAAGGCGGTTGAAATGATAATCAAGTCTATTAATGATAACAACCTTGAAGGACTGAGAGGCATCGTAGAAGAACGTCAAGCAGGTTATAATGAGTGGTTAATCGCTCAGGATGCTAATTAATTGGCTATATTATCAAAGTTTGAAGCACCTGCAACGCCGGAGGACATTGCCAGAATAGACAAAATAATCTCCGACGTTGCCAGGATATGTGCGGAATTAGAAAAATGGTATAAGGAAGGTTAATGGGGAGGCAGTTGTCTGCCTCCAACCAAAAACACAATATACTGCACCGGATACCGGGATGGGCGTATATCGGCAAGTAAAAATGCTGTGGTTGCCCGGTGGGTACGGGGTGCGGTTAGAGGGAGGAAAATGCAATGCCATTCGTAACAGTAGAGGTAGAAAGCGGCAGGTTAACCATGCTTGGCGGCGACGATGCAATGAGGGGTGTTATCGAGCAGTACAGTCCCATTGAGAGAGCGTTTAGGTTAGTATTCGAGGACTTATACCGCTATCCCGATGGAACGCATTTAAACGTGTACGGCAGCGTTCGCGGTAGGGGATTGAACGAGCATATACTTTGGTCTGATGTGGAGGTAGCTAGTTAGTCACAGAATGACCGGAAACAGCACTCAAAAGGTCATATAGACGAGTAAATTTATTTTAGGTATGAATGGAGGTACAATATGCAAGTAGAGATTAACGACGACTACAGAGTATCAACTGATCCGCATAATTATATTCTTGAAACTAAACGCATTGCTGGTAAAAAATCAGCAGAACCAGGCAGGGTTATGTGATGTGGGACGCAGTTGGTTTCTATAGTTCTCTTGGCGGGGTAATAAACGGTTGCCTGTTTTATGGCATTGAAAACAATGATTTGAAGGACGTACAGGAGATTAAAAATCATTTAGATACTTTAGGTGCTGAAATCCTGAAAAGCCTTCAAAAACACTTTGAGGGGGTTGTGTAGTGAGAGACTTAAAGAAGGATTTAGGGGTTTGTAAAGATGCCGCGCGTGGACCATGGAATCTAAACGAAGATTTAGTTGTTAGCGATGCCAACAATTTAGTGGTAGTGGAATGTGATAGCACCTTAGATGCAATATTTATATCAGAATCCCGCGAAGGTTGGCCAGAGGCAATTAACCGAGCAATTGCGGCAGAGGCAGAGGTTAAGAGGTTGAACTTAGAAGTAGTCAAATTATCATTGCATCGCACAGAAGATATTAAACTTATGGAGGAAACTTTAGAGGTGCATAAGTTGTCCATAGCGACTATTACTAAACTTCGCAAAGCACTAGCACTTGCACATTCGATGATTTTGGGCGGCGAACAGCATACCGAGCAGAGCAGACAGGTTATCGAAAGTTCTTTAGGGTTACGTTGACCTACTGTATCCGGTAGACAGAAACTTTGAACGGGAGGTAGTTAGTTGGTTGATTATAAAGAGTTTTTAGAGAGCAAGAAATTATTTGTCGATAGCGTAGGTTTCAGGGTATCGGCAGACGATATAAATATTCACGCAAAATTATTTCAGAGCGATATTGTGAGATGGTCACTACAGAAAGGTCGGGCAGCGATATTTGCCGGGACCGGACTTGGCAAAACCTTTATGCAACTTGAATATGCAAATAAAGTTTGTATATATACCGGAGGCGACGTACTTATTGTAGCACCTTTAGCGGTTGCACAGCAGACAGTTCGCGAAGGTGAAAAGTTTGGTATCGAGGTTAATTATTGCCGAAGTCAAGAAGAAATTATGCCAGGTATCACCATAACTAACTATGAAATGTTGCATAAGTTTAACCTTGAACATTTTATTGGGGTTGTACTTGATGAATCCAGTATTTTGAAGTCATTTACTGGAAAGGTAAGGAATCAGATTATAGAATCATTCAGCAAAACACCTTACCGACTAGCATGTACCGCCACTCCTGCACCAAACGATATTATGGAGTTGTGTAACCATGCTGAGTTTTTGGGAGTGATGAAGCGGTCAGAAATGCTTGCTATGTGGTTTGTGCATGATGGTGGTGATACGTCTAAATGGCGACTAAAGGGACACGTTAGGGAATCGTTTTGGACTTGGGTTGCATCATGGGCTGTTATGTTACAGAACCCTTCTGACCTGGGATATGAGGATACAGAGTATCAATTGCCACCGCTAAATATTCATTCAGTAGTAGTACCGACGGATGGACCGGAAGCGAAAACTATGACAGAGCGCAGGAAAGCGCGGAAGGAAAGTGTTGATTTTAGGGTTGCCGCCGCCGCTGAATTGATTAATCAATCAAAAGAAAACTGGTTGGTGTGGTGTGGATTAAATGATGAATCGGACAAACTTACTAAGTCTATTCAAGATGCTATAGAAATCAGAGGTAGTCATAAACCGGAGTATAAGGAAAAGACAATAGCCGAGTTTTCAGCTGGAGAGATACCAATACTTGTTTCTAAAGCGTCAATATGCGGATTCGGAATTAATATGCAAGTATGCAGCAATATGGCGTTTGTCGGATTATCAGATTCTTTCGAGCAGTATTTTCAAGCTGTGCGCCGTTGCTGGAGATTCGGACAAACAAAACCCGTTAATGTGTATGTTATTACTTCAGAGGCAGAGGGAGCAGTAGTTGAAAACATTAATCGTAAAGAGCAGGAATTCCAGGAAATGTTGTCTGGGATGATTGCCGCTACACAAAGTATCTGTGCTGAAAATATAAGAGCGACACTTAGGGATGCGACAATCTATGACCCACAAGAAATAATGCAAATACCAGAATGGCTAAAATCAGCGTAAAGGGGATACCTAATTGATTAAAGTAATAGGACAGGCAATAACACGTGATTATTCAATCTATCATGGCGACAATGTAGAAATTATAAACGGTCTGCCGGACAATTCTATTCATTGCTCAATCTTTTCGCCGCCATTTGAAAACTTATATTGCTATTCAAACAGCGAAAGGGATATGGGTAATAGTTCTAATTCTAAGCAGTTTATGAAGCATTTTAGATTCTTGGTCAACTCGTTATATCAAAAAATGATGCCGGGCAGGTTATGTATTATTCACTGTATGGATCTGCCGCTATTAAAATCCAGGGACGGAATTATCGGATTAAGAGACTTTCCTGCTGTTATTCGTAAAATGTTTGAAAATGCGGGATTTGTCTATCACTCAAAAGTTACCATTTGGAAAAATCCTGTTACCGAAATGCAGAGGACTAAATCATTGGGATTGCTCCATAAGCAACTATGTAAAGACAGCGCAATGAGTCGCCAGGGAGTGCCGGATTATTTGGTGGTTATGCGAAAACCAGGGGTAAATCCAGAAGCGATTATGGGAGAGTTGACCTATTATGCCGGTGACGATGCCGAGAATGTACTTAACTATAAACAACAGGGCAACGATGTTAAAAAGTCAATCCAGATATGGCAGAGATACGCTTCGCCGGTATGGATGGATATTAACCAAAGCAACACATTGCAGCGCAAAAGTGCTAGAGATGAAGCAGACGAGAGACACATTTGCCCTCTACAGTTAGACGTTATTGAAAGGTGCTTGCAGTTATGGTCTAATCCCGGTGACGTTGTATGTGACCCGTTTGGTGGCATAATGTCGGTAGGGTACAAGGCAATTGAAATGGGCAGAAAGTTTGTCGGTATCGAGTTGAAGGATAGTTACTTTGCTCAGGGTGTTGGAAATATGGAAGCGGCAGTTAAGAAGGAATTAGAGAAACAACCTACATTATTAGATTATGTGGAATAGGAGGTAGATCAAATGTCCAATACGGAAAGACAAGCACTATCACAACAAATTAAGGTAGCGCAACAAAAAATGTACGATGCCGTGACTGATTTTAACTTGACCGCTACTGACGTAGTTAAGGCCAGTCAGGAGTTGGATAAGTTGATTGTGCAGTATATGAGGGAGCAGGTATGAAAATAGCGGACCCAAATAAGACTCTGGAAATATCTGGTATTGTTCTTTTCGTCATTGACTGGGAAGAACGTGTCGTTTATGTGGATAACCTTCAGAAGTTATCGGAGTATTGCGGCATGAATTGGTCAAGTTTGGCGAGTGAAGTTGAATGGCGTGGATGGACTTGGAGGAATTTATGACAATACCAGATATTTTAAAAGATATATCATTCTATGTTGATGCACTTTTAGGTGCCGGAATAATAACTTATTTTGTCCTGTACTGGATAGAAAAATTATTTACCATAACTCTAAGACAGTTCGGTTTATATAAAGATTTCCTGGAATTTATGATTAAGAAGTATAGAAATAAGAACCGGGAGAGAAATAAGAGGATTTGATGATATTGCCGTCTTGTAAAATAAATTTAGGAGGTACTTCAATGTATAAATACAAAGTTTCCAAGGAAATGCTCAAAGTTTATGATGAAAAGGGAAGAGTTAAGGGTTATCGCACAGAGAAGGAAATGCTTCACATTATAAATTCTACTTTTGGCCTTAACCGTGTTGTTACCGGATTGGTTGTTAGTTAGTTAACGGCAAAGGAGCAACCGCCGTTATTGCCGGGACTGCTCCGGGGACTTGTGAGAGAGGGAGGTAATAGATGGCGGTATATAGACAGATACAAGTTTCCTTTTGGCAAGATACATTTGTTCTTGATCTAACTCCAGAGGAAAAATACTTCTATCTTTACCTTATGACAAACTCTAAGACTAGACAGTGCGGAGTTTATGAGGTATCCAGAAGGGTTATGGAGTTGGAAACTGGTTATAATCGCGAGACAGTTGAGAAGTTAATTAAAAGGTTTATTGAATACGGAAAAATAGATTACTGCGAAGAAACTAAAGAAGTTTTGCTTAAAAATTGGTTTAAATACAATTCTTCTAAAAGCCCAAAAGTCTTACAGTGCATCATGTCGGAAGTGGCTAAAATAAAGCACTTACCGTTTAAAGAATACACTATGGATAGTCTATCTATAGACTCAGGGGAAGAAAAAGAAAAAGAAAAAGAAAAAAAAGAAGAACAAAAAAAAGAAAAAAAAGAAGAACAAAAAAAAGAAAAAGAACAATATATATTATTTGTTGAATGGTTTAATGAAAAATTTAAAACTAACTATAAACCATCAACTTATAGAGAAAAGATTAACACTCGATTAAAGGAATTTACCATAGATCAGCTTAAGCAGGCAAGTTTAGCAATGAAAGCAGATAAGCACATGATGGGCAGTAATGACAATAAAAAAGTTTATGCCACTATCGAGTATATCACTAGGAATGATAAAAACGTCGATAAGTGGTTAGTGCAAGTAAAACCTGACATAGAACCCCAAGAAACTCCAGAACAGAAAGAAAAACGCGAGCTATACTCTAAACTATATGCTAATTAGGTGATTAATATATGTGTGATATATGCGGAGATCGCGGAATAGTGCAGGTAGAAGATACAACCTTTAAAATCTGCGAATGTATGATAAAAAAGAAAATACTTAACAAATTCAAAGACTCTAAACTAAGTAAACAAATGTTAACAAGTTCTTTTTCTAACTTCAACTATGACTACTACAAAAATAACCTTGACGACATAAAAATAGCAGTCCAACTGGCGCAAGATTTTTGTCGAGCAGTAGTTGATAATCAGCAGGCAGATGGTTTAATGCTTACCGGACGTGCAGGGCATGGCAAAACTTACTTGGCTTGTTGTATAGCAAATATACTTATTCGCAAAAACATAGCAACACTATTTACCGTAGTACCGGACCTGTTAGACCAAATTAAGAGTACTTACAATAAAGGCGAGGGTCAACCGGACTACAACGAAAAAGATTTGCTTGATACCGCTAGAGAAGTGCATGTGCTGATACTTGACGACCTGGGGGCGCATCAATATACGGAGTGGGCCCAAGGTAAATTATTCACTATCTTAAATCACAGAATTAACTTTAACCTACCAACGGTCATAACGACTAACCTTAGTTTAGAGGAAATGGACAAGTTTATTGGGGAACGTGCTGCAAGTAGAATTATTCAACTATGTCAGCCGATTAAGGTTGAAGCTGATATGGATATTAGGATGCAGAAAAGATTATCTAAGGCTTAACCACACCCCGGCCAACCGTAAGCGGTAGGAATATTCTGAATATAGGAGGATTATTATGTTAGAAATAGGGACTAATTTGCTTGAATTGATAAAATTTGTATCAGTAGTTGCTGCATTTGTAGTAATAACTTGGACTGTTTTAAATTAGGAGGAACCAAATGAAACCAATAACTAAATATGCCGAGGGAAAACCAGTGATTGCATGAGGTACTGCCTACAACATCATCAATCATCCGCATATTAAGGGCAGGATTACACGGCATTGTGAGGATTTGGAAAATGCTGTGCAGTATATCATTGAAAACTATTATTTATAGGAGGAAAACAAATGAGAAAGCTATATAAATTTGAGTGTGACTTCGGAAGAATGGGTAGTCTTGAAGGTTTATTTATAGCCACTGAGCAGGAAGTTAAATCCGCTATAGGTAAGGATGTTCAATTTGGAGAGGTATTAGGTAAGCATAGCGATGTTGGCGGAACTTTAGAAGATGGAGATATTGTTGAGGTTTCCGTCCTTCAATCGACAGTAGTTGATTTAGAAAAAAATGTAGGAGTAAATATTGGCGGCTATAACCCATTAGACTATATCTCTTATGAGTGCAGTGTTTGTGGAGATAATATGACAGCTCAGGATTGTAGTTGGTACAGGAATAAGGGTGGCGAAGAAATTTGCGGATACTGCGCCGAAAAAATTGATAAAACAGAGTTAACTGAGATATAGGAGGCAACCGCAAATGCCAAAACAGAAACGTCACAGACAACCTAAGCTAAAAATCGTCGTTGACTTGCCTAACGATGGCAACCGCAAATGGTACGACGAGAAGTACCGGAATATGTTCCGGGATCGCAGGGGAGTTACGCTGCACGATTTTAGGGATGGAATGTCTCCGGGGTATTGCGTGGCGGCGGTGGAGGTAGTTAATTGAAACCTAAAGTAGTAAGTATATTCTCCGGTGGTGGGTTTTTAGATATAGGATTTATGCAGGACTTCGATATTGTTCTTGCCTATGATACGGACCCGAAAGCAGTTAAGGCATACACCGATAATATCGGTCATCATGTTTGGTGTATTGATGTAACTAAGACAAGTTTTAAGAGTATATCCGGTGAGGTTGATGGGTTAATAGGTGGTCCACCATGTCAAGATTATTCACGGGCGGGCAGGGGCGCAGGGGAAACCGGAGATCGCGGTAAACTCGTTTATGACTACCTAAATAAAATCGACGAGTTAAAGCCAAAATGGTTTTTATTTGAAAATGTCAAGGGACTTGTGAGTAAGAAACATATCGACACTTTTAATAAACTCTTGCAAGAGTTTGACAATTTAGGTTATGCAGTTGATTGGAAAGTTCTTAACGCCTGGCATTATGGGGTAGCGCAGAACCGCGAAAGAGTGTTTATCGTTGGTATAAGGAAGGATTTGAATGTTGCTTTTGAATGGCCGGAACCGATACCGGAGAGTGAGCGCAAGGTATTGAGGGATGTTGTAGGTGACTTGCCTGCCTTGCCGAACAATGAGGTTAAAGCAATAAACGAAAAGGCAATAGAGGGTTACGAGAGACGTTACGGTAGTAATAAAATGGGCGCATTTAGCTTCAGGGTGAACGAATGGGATAAACCTTCACCGACCATTCAAGGTAGGATATTTAACGAGGGTAAGGCGTTTGTGCATCCTGAGTTATGCGAAGGTCAATATAGACGTTTTACCGTACGAGAGTGTATGCGGATACAATCCATTCCCGATTGGTATAATTTTGACGATAGTATTAGTTTATCAGCGCAGTACCGCATAGTCGGAAATGGAGTACCTTGTTTATTAGCTGAAAAATTAGCCAAACAAATAGTTAAGACTATGAAAGGAGATCTCCAATGAAAAACAAAACCACAAAAACACTCCTAGACTTAGGAGTACCGCCGGAAATGTCCGGCTATCTATACGCAAAAGAAGCAATTCAGATAACCCTAGATACTCCAAACTCCGCTTATCGTTGGTGTGATACTTACGACAAGGTAGCGGATAAATTCAGCACAACCGGCAAGAGAGTTGAGAGAAGTATTAGGCACGCGATTAAGGAAACTCAGGAAAATGGTACTGTTGAATATGTCGAAATGTTTCGCATGAACGCAACTAAACCGCCTACCGTCAGTAACTTCTTAGCGACAGTTGCCGAGCATTTAAAAATGCAGGATAGTTAGTCAGTTAGAATCAAAAATAACGGCAAAATTAGCCCCGTACAGGCGACTTAATATTGCAGGAATAGTTTTGTACCTGCTGTCGTAAAATGGGCGTAGAAGGAGGTTTAAAATGCCACCACTAGCAAGGGTTTTATTAAAAGAAGAATTGGAATACATGAAGCAATGGGGCAGTAAAACATCACTCTCCAATATTGGAGTAAATTTACTAATGTCAGAGCAACAAATGGGCGCATACATGAAAAAACACGGTATGCCGAGGGCTAATAAAGGTGCTAGAAACCTTGTTGCTCCCGATAAATACACAGGCCCAACATCTTATGTGCAGAGAGGAAAGGATAATAGATTTGTGAATCTCTTTTCAAGGCAGAAATTAGAAGGAAATATTAGGCCCCCGGATAAACCTTGGAGTATGGAAGAGAGTTTCGCCAATCCAATAGTATGTGTGAGCGCAACAGCAGGCGTGATGATTTGGCGAAATAGCGGTAAGGGCGAATGTCTATGATTGAAGTTAACGACACGGTAAAACCTCTCCGTGGTCGCAATAAGGACAAAGAGGGCGAGGTAAGGTCGATATACAAAAACGGTTTGTGCTATGTTTACTTTGGTGTAAATAACTACAGTTTTCACTTTCCCAGAAATTTGGAGGTGGTGAAGGATGGGTAGAACGGCAGGAAAGATCGGTAGTTTGAAGCAAAGAGTTATTTTTCTTGGCAAATTAACCGACATAAAATTTAAAAAGCAGATAGAAATTAATAGGGGCGTAGAGGAAGTTTTAACCAATATTCTTGCGAGGTTAACTATTGCCGAGGAATTGCAGGACGTTCTATCTGACGATGTGGAAACGCTAAAACAAAGTAACTTCGACTATCAGATTAAGTTGCTGAGTAATAATTTGGACGATGCGCAGGAAATTATTATGGCACTTGCCGCTAGACTTGACGAACTCGAAAACACCGCATGGAGAAGATTTTGTCGGTGGATTGGCAGGAAATGATCTACCGTTTGCGGTATAATTAAACTTAATATGGGAGGGACTATGGGACGTAAAATAAGTAGGCCAAAGCAGGACCGGCAGAAACTTTATGAGGAATTTAAGGCTGCCGCTAAAGTTAATTTGCCTAGGAAGAAGGGGGTAAGTAAGTGAAAAAGTTTCTGAATTCCATATCTAAGGCTAAATTTAGCACGATAGAGATTTTTAGCGTTATGGCTGGTACGTTAATTGGTTGTAGGGTAGATCAGATATTCGGACTTGCCATTATGTTTGCAGGTTTCGCGATAAGTGGTTTTATTGGCGGAAGAATTAGCGCAAGCATTAAAGTTACAAAAAAAATAGAGGAGGAAAAGTAGTTGCATTTAAAAATACTAGCGGTAAAAGGTAGTTGGCGTGACGTTGCCGATGCTGCCCGCACTACCGTAAATATGGGTGCCGGAGAAGGTGAACCTTCGAGTAGTTATAAACGCAGACTATTACTTTCGGAACATTCGCCAATTAGAAAGTTAGTTATTAACTGGAAATGGTTTAATTTGAAAAGTTGGGTCAGTGTTCATTTTGTCCGTCATAAATTCGGCATTGAGCATTGGGTGAGGACTCAGCGCACAGATAGAACCGGAGTTAACCGGGACGAATTGCCGCAGGGGGCAGAGGTTGAACATGAGGCAGAAGCCAACGCTCAGGCGATTATTAATATTAGTCGCAAAAGGTTGTGTATGAATGCATCTCAGGAAACTAGATTGGCATGGTTAGAGTTTTTGTGCGAATCGGGATTTAAAGAAAAAGAATTAATGAGCGTTTGCGTCAAGGACTGTGTTTATCGCGGTTACTGCTATGAAATGGACAGTTGTGGATATTTTAGAACGGAAGCATTTCAGCAGGAACTTGAATTATATCGCAGGGGAATAAATGAGGTGCAGGATGCCGTTATCAAAGAAAATCCAGACGAGGGGGTAATTGAGTAATGTCAATACAAGATGTACGCAAATTAGGCCGTGAATACTGCCAAACTGACGGTTCCGCGCACTATGTGAAGATTAGAGAGAATAACGGCATTGATGCTATAGAAATAGCAATGGCAAACGGTATATTCGAGGACTTTGCTATTACCAACATGGTCAAGTATGCTTTGAGATTTAAGCATACCCGCAACCTCAACGATTTGAAAAAGGTTTCCGACTACTCTCATATCTTGGCCGGTGTGGAGTTGGAGAAGCAGGGTGCTGAAGTTGTTGAAATAGCAAATATTAAGTCGGGAAAGGCATGTGTGAGTTGCGCAAACACTGTAACTGTTGATGGTGAAAAAATTTGCCATTTCGCTGATGAGAAAACCCGTGTTTGCAAGGCCAGTGATTATTGCTTCTGGGAGCAGGATAGTCCTAAGAAAACTAACGAAACGAATAATAAGGGGTTATTAAGAGGATGTTTTACCTGTGGCAATAGGAATAACGTATTTAGGGACGGATGCTCTCTTTCCTACGGCGAGGCGGTTGAATGTAGGGGAGAAAACCTAAAGCACTATGTATCGGAAGATGCTGTTTTAGGAATTTCTGGCCCGGAGGTAACTGATTGATGAAATTAAACGAATATCAGGAATTAGCGCAACGTACCGCAAACCCGGAACTAACACAATTTGAGAAAATTGAAAACGGTTTAATGGGTTGCTGTGGTGAAGCAGGAGAAGCAATTGACATTCTAAAGAAATATAGATTTCAGAATCACGAACTTGATAGGGAAAAGTTAATTTATGAGTTGGGTGACATATTATGGTATTTGGCTCAGTCAGCAGTTGGTCTAGGTGTTGACTTAGAGTTTATTGCCGTGAAAAATATTGAAAAGTTGATGAAACGGTATCCGGTGAAGTTTAATGCAGAACAAAGTATTAATCGGGATGATGATAAATGATCGCAAAATGGAAATGTGGGTGCGGTCAGGATAATTGGTCAAACATATATAGCGCAGGCACGACAACCGTAAAATGCGTAAAATGTTATGCCGACTATGCGTTGACTACTAAGATCGTTATGGTGCAATTGTTGGGAGGGAGAACCGAGAAAGGGAGTTGATTTCATGAGCAGGGCATGGAGCGACGAGGAAAAGCGAATAGCTAGTCTCCATTTGCCAATTAAGGATATATATAAAATTTACCGTGCCGCCGGATTTGTCAGAAGTAAAAACAGTATCCGCAGATGGAGAAATATTCACGGCATGAGTAGCTTGAAAAAGCCTGACTTAAATGCTCCGGAGATAGAAGTAAAACCGAAGGAGCGTAAACGCTTTCCGGTTGGACTACGCGACTGGGTGATGTTTGGATGAAAAAGCGCAGATAAATTATTTAGGAGGAAATAAGATGATAGACGCTAGTACCGTATCAAATATATTAGATGAAGTTGGCAAGAGGTTAAGTAGTCCTGCCGAACATGCTTACAATATCCTGACTACTCAGGCTATAACTGATGGTGTTGGTGGTGTATTTATTGGATTGGCAGCCATAACCTTTTCTGCTGTATGCAGTTTTTATGCAAATAAAGTAAAAAACAATATAAAGAACAAAAAGGAAAATAATAAACACGTTGATTGCGATAATGACTGGATTGGTTTTGGTGCTGTCGCTGTCGTTGCCATACTCTCTGGTCTTCGTGGGTGTTGCGAGTTGGTTGATTCGGTTAAACATATTGTTAATCCTGAGTATTACGCAATTATGGACATTATTTGCAATATTAAGCAGTAATGAAAAAACGCAGAAAGAGAAAGAAAAATCCTCATTGCGGGTGGTGTCTCTCAAAACTCCACCCCGGCAAGATGGGGTGGATGCGGGTACTAAGCAAAAACTGTCTACATAAGAACGGCAGACTGAAACCATGTAGACATTTTAGGCCAAACATAGATCATCCTAAGTGGAAATATGAAGGATTTAAGGATTTTGGAGGGTGTTAAATGAGCGTCTACAAAGAAGAATTATCCGCACTTGTCGAGAAGATTCGGCAGGACGGGGCGAAAGAAGAACGCAGGAGAATTGCCGAGAAGTTAGCTGATTGGGATTTTTGCGTATTAGATATAGATAAAAATGCTAATTGTATTAATGATTGTGTTGAGCATTTTGAAAGACTGCTTAATGAGGCAAATAATGTCTAGTCAAGAAAACGGCCAAGTGCTGGACAAACTAACCATTACTGACGTTATGGACTATGTTAAGAAAAACTGCTTTCTATATAAAGAACAATGGTGGTTGGATAGAAAAACGTATGGACATTTGGAGGAAAAGAAATGAAAGTCGTGGGCATTGATGCGTCCCTGACAGGTACAGGGTTAGCGGTAAGTAACGGATTTAACCTAAAAACTGCTACAGAGCGCATAGAAAGTAAGTTAAAAGGCGTAGATAGACTTATTGAAATAAGGGAAGAAATAAGAGAAAACATCATCTTTGCCGACTTAGTTGTTTTAGAAGATTATGCCTTTTCAAGAACTAATCAAGCGCACCAAATAGGAGAACTGGGCGGCGTATTAAGAGTCCTAATTAAAGAAATGAATAAGAAATTGCTAATTGTTGGGACTATGCAGTTAAAGAAATTCGCAACCGGAAAGGCTAACGCAAGCAAGGAAGAAATAGCAGTTGCGGCGTACAAAAAATGGGGCATAGAGTGCCGTACAAACGACGAAACGGATGCGGCGGTACTTGTGCATATTGGACTAGCTTATATGGGCAATACGGACGGTCTGACGGCATATCAACAGGAAGTTATTGACGCTCTGCATGGCAAGTCGGAGGTCAAGAAGAAGCGGAAGAAGAAGGGAGATTGATGTTTTGCTATTTAAGATATTGGGATGGTATTCTCTGTTAGTTATGATTGCTAGTATTGTGCAGGAATGTTTAATTGATGATGATAAAAAGCATAGAGTAGCTGGTTTCATCGTTATTGCTCCTATTATTTACTACCTGTTTATGTCAGTATCCGGCATAGGGAAATGAGATTAACGGCAGACAAAGAACACCAATTAACCGACGAGTTTATAAACTTTTGCGAACTTAACCGGGACAAGTTGGCCGGAATGAAGGATAATTCTTCAAGGATGAATTATCTGTGGGAGAAATTGCCGCACATACCGCAGTATCTAGTTTTGAGGGCGGTTAGACCTTACTTAATTAAGGGGGTTTGAGGTTGGACAGTATCGTTATTGAAACTGTACTTGTGGTTTACGGTTGCCCGATAGAAATACATTTACCGCTTTGGCGACAACACAACTTTGCCGACAGAACAAATTTCCGCAATATTGGCAGTAGTTTTTGCCGCAATCATTTACGCAGGGCAAGGGCTAATTTATGGTCCGGACAACGAAAAAGGCAGGGAGTTGAAGTTTGATGTTTGGTTTAGGTTTAGCTATCGGTCTATTTGTTGGATGCATGGTCGGGATGTTTATCATGTCTCTAATGTTTATCGCTAGAAGCGATGATGCGGAGTTTATGAACGATGCTGAATAGTAAACTAAAGAAAGTAGTCGGCCCCGATCCTCGCCTGATTAGCGAGCAGGTTCCGATTAATTATAAAAATGTAGACGGGGAAATGGTATATGTGCCTAATTGGTGGGTAGGTATACCCGATCCTCCGAAGTTTACGGAAGTTAAGAAAAGGGGAGGCAATAAATGAGAAAACCTCTCGCAGATCCATTTAGGCAGGAAAAACAAATTGTTGCTAACTATTCAATCAACTATTTTGAGATAAAGTTACAGTACGAACAGGACAGGGAGAGGATATTGGAAAACTCTCCCCCGCCTGCTGACGGTATGCCTCGCGGTAGCAGTGTCGGTAATAAAACAGCTAGTGCGGGGATCGCGTTGGCATCGCTGGCGGTAACTGAAACGTGGTTGAAAGTGGTTGAGGAATTGGTAGCAGGTTTGTGTGATGATGATAAATTGCTACTAAGATTGAAACGGACACATGAAAAACATGTTAGCGGGAAATCTACTAAACAGATAATCGCGAAAGAACTAGGGGTAAATGTGAGAACGGTTTATAATCGGTGGCAGGGGATATTAGAGGAGGGACGGACATTGGCGGTTAGAAGAGGATTGTTGAGGTGAGCAGGGGATAAAACCCCTGCTTTTTAGCTTTCTAAAAATAAGAGGCAGAGGAAGGAAACTTTAGCGAAAACCTTTATCCGCTCGGAACAAAAAGTGCTTACAAGAAAACGTGTCACCCTTTACGTTATTTCGCTTATCACATTTCCTCACTGCCATCGGACGGAAACGAGAACATTCGCGGCAAGCATGCAACATGGTTCTTCCTGAGCACCCAAACTTTCCCCAACTTTCTGAACCAAAATACATTATCTTTCCACCTCCACCCACTCCGCCGACCGGAAATGCTCTGCCATCCATTGACAGGCATCCAACGGCGACACTCCCCATACTTCATTCCGATCCACCCCGGCAGGGACAAGGCATTTGCCTACCTGCAAGTCGGGAAAATATACTGCTAGACTATATTTGCTTAACTCGGGTGTATTTGTACCTGCTTCGGATTTGCTCTCGTGTATGGGGTTGTGGTGCGTGTTTACGGTCATTGTGTTGCCCTCCCTCTATGCAATAATTCTGGTGTCCTCGTTAAAAATTTCCTTATCACCATTGTCAATACGGTCCATTATTTCTATGACTTTATCCATTATCTGTTGTGCGTCTATTTTAGTTATGTCGCCCTCAAAGATAAGCCAATTTCTCCACCCTCTTATGGTTGCCGTAAACCTCCTGATGTTGTCTTGATTTACGGAGCAACTTTCAGTGATGGTAGCACCGGCAACCCAGCGATGCCTAGTTAATCTTTGCCATTGTTTTGCCATCGGTATTCCTCCCTCTTAATATAATCCTTCGGCATCCCCTGACACGGCAGGAGATAACGAAAGACTATAATTTTCTGACTTTTTCAAGAAATTCGGTTAATCCTTCCGGTTTTTTGTAGTCATAGAAGTAAAAGTCGCTGATATATCTAGCAATGCTTTCACAATCGGCAAATTGGGCAATTCCGTCCTCGTGGTCGGTGTCGGTGATAATCTGTAGTAAATTCATGTCGCTGTCAATTTTCCAGACTGTGCCTAATTCTAACTCGCCGGGTGCATCGTCAAAAGTAATTTTCACGTTGTTTAAATCGACATTTCTTCCACCTATGAAATTCATAATAAGTAAAACCTCCCTCATAATATTGGAGATCCCCTCCCTAAACCCTCCTACTAGAGAGTTTAGGCAAGGGACGTGTGTCCCTATTAACCCCATTGTGCCTTGTTGTATTCCGGCATATTGGAGATAATTTGATTAGCTATATTATGCTCTAGTCTGCGTAAACCTTGGAAAAGTTTCGACTTCGGAATATCTCCCTCACTGCATTGGTATAAAAAGCATTGCAAGGATTTATAAACCTGTACTAAACTAGCAACGACATAACTATACTTGTAAATCTCAATGGGGTTATTCTCATTATAACGATAGTCAACCGCCTTATTGTTCATTGTCAGCATCTTTTGGCCTAGTTTGTTGCAGTCGCCTTTTGTATGCTTCCGCCATTTCTGGATAATAACTGCAAATAATGTCAATATCAATGTGTTGTCTGTGGATATAAGTTACAATACGGTCAATGGTTTCCTTGTCTACTACATAAGCACTCATTTAGTCGCCCTCCTATGTTATAATATGTGTGACTTAAATATTTTCCCTGCTCCCCGGTTTTACTGCTCGCAACAGCTACCGGGGAGTTTTAATTTGTATATTAACAGGCGTACTTTCCAAATACGGTTTCGACTATGCTTTCCTGCCAGTTTTCGCTATTTACTATTGACCAGTGCTTGTTATAGCCGTTAAAATGTCGCAACAAGTGAAGCATTTCCTTGTTATCCTGGTCAACCCATAGTGAAAAGTTAGGGTATTTCTTACCCTCGCTTTTTTCTAGTGCGTAAAAATGGACCCTGATTTCTTCTGCGCGTGCGGCGAGTTCTGCGTTAAATTGAAATTCATCACCGAAGTTGTGACCTTCGCGATCCTTAAAAACGCGATAACCGGCTAAGTCGGGAAGAATAACAACCTCGTCAAAACTGCATCCCAGAGAATTTACAATACTAAGTATTTCGGATTTGTTGTATTCAAATGTTTTGTGCCTCATATCTACAATGCTGTGCTTGTTACAATCATCGTCACCCATAATATAATGACAATGGTCAACGAATCCGGCACAAGTAAACTGCTTGATACTTCTGGGACTGTTTTTAGTTACTTCAAAACCAGACATTTCTAAGTAGATGGCCTCTCCCTTGTCATTATGAAAAGCTGTTCTAATGCGGCAGTTTTCAACCATTCCGCGCGGTACACTTCCGGCACCTTCAAAATATAAAGTTTTCATTATTTATTCCTCCCTTTATTTAATCCCTCGCATATCCTAACTCGTTTAAGGTTAGGATAAACCAGAAATTAAGCTGGTCTTATAACTTCAATCGTTGCATGTTCGGCGTTGTGCTTTTTTGCTTCTATGCGTTTTTCGCGACTTGATACCGTAACCATAAGCGGCCAAAATGCTGTTCTGTGTTTACTCTTGGAGTAGGTATAATCTTTATTGACTCGGTATAGGCACCAGTCATTGCCTAACCAACCCGGATCTCCCGGTGCTTGCTCTACACGGAAAAGTCCATTGTCTGCCTTGAAATAACCGCCTTTAATTTCTACAATGTCGCCTTTTTTCATAGTTTTATCCTCCTACTTAATTTTGTAGATGTGATAGTCAAGTCCCTCGCTACTCTCATACTCAAATTTGCCGACATTCTTAATCTTATTGTCTGGTTCCTCGGTGATTTTAAACTCACTACCCTTGATATTGTTCATAATGTGGCCCATGATTTCGTTCTTGGTGCTGTTGTGCCAGATCGATGCGGCGAATGTGAACATCATGGCTAACCCCTCCTTTACCTCAACAAAACCCCTCTCTAAAGGAGTTTTGGCGAAGCAGGGACCGGAGTCCCTAATGGTTATTTTATGCAAACTGTTTTAATAATCTTTGCTGTACCTCATAGTTATAAGTCTCGCATGTATATCTAGTGGCTACTGCTACGGCAACTTCAATGTTTTCAAAACTATCACCAATACTAAACATCTCACCTTCCAAATCACTTGTAAACTCATACATTTCAACTACAAACAAGTCTGTTGCTTTATCGAGGTATATTTGATTATTTTTCTTACCAACTTTAACAGTTTCGCCGTTCATTAACTTTGTTAATTTTTCATAATTCATAATTATCATCCTCCTTAGATTTTAACTCCACACCCGGCAGGATGCAGAGGTAAAACCTAAAAAGGTTCTACTGTAAATCAAAAACCCTCCTTAAATTTACATCTGTTAATTTGTTTAGGTAAATCGTTACCTCGTATTCCCTACCGCCATAAGCTGGTCTGCAGGTTCCATCTGTCCATTTTACATTCGGTGAAACCGTTACTACTTGGACTTTATTATCTGTTCTGATTCCTCTGGATTTGATGTCGTAACCTCTCGATACTGACATTTCAAGGTTTCCGATAACTTCATCGATAACGCTTTCTATGATCCCAATGGTCGGTAATAATTCTCTAACTGTCATGTTTTTCATGTTATCAATCTCCTTTGTTTAAGTTTTATCGAAATTCCCTCTATCGAAGGCGTTTGGATAAAACCTAAACTTCCCCTTTTCTGCATATCTAGCACCGTTAGCCTCGTATCCAGTGTTCGCTCCCTTTGATCCGCATCATGCAGACTTCACCGGGTTGCGCTGTGGGGTTTTTCGTATTCTGTTGGTAGTTTGTTGCTGTCGGTGCGCTGGGTCTAATGATAACCCTTGAACTGTCAGGAGGTTTTTGGCCTCCTGCTCCGGCCTTCACGGAGTAGACTTAGCGGGTTTCGACTTCGACCTTACCTCTATCTCCCATCGTGCGCTTACAGAGTTTTTCGGCTGCATCGTGTGCCTCTTTGTAGGTGTCGTAAGATTTGGTTTTTTTGGTATCCAGTGACTTTAAACTGTCAACTACTAATCCTTGATATTTCATGTGTGCATCCTCCTCGTATTTAGTTTGGTTTCCCACTTCCCCTTTCGGGGATTCGACCGGTTACCGTCCGGCACTCGTCAGGTGGGTTAGTATTGCTCGGTTTCCCATAATAATTTACCGTATAATTCTTCTCCAAGGAAATTCTTTAATTTTTGCGACTGTCTTTCGCACACTTTATATATTTTTTCTGCCTTCCTGTTGTCTGTGTCGTATCCGTATTCCTGCGCCCAGTCCTCAAAATTTCCTGCATTTTCTACCCCTATTGAATCTGATGCCAAGCAACTTAATACTGATTCAACTTCCGGATCTCCTGATATTCCATAACCCTGTGAAAAGTTAATTGTTAGTTGCTTTCCGCTTCTGCGAAGTTGACACTTATAATGGTTCATGTTTGCGGAGTCTGCCATGTTTGGGTTGCTGTCTGCATACTCGCAGGACATTTTAATTTTATTCTGCTCGATGAAGTTTTGAATTGTCATTGTCATTTTATTATCCTCCTTCGCCTCTGTGGGCGTTTGTTATTTTGTTGTTGTGTTCCATGTGCTTAGTATAGCTTATGGATACCCATGCCGTAAAGCCTCAAATAACCTTATATTCAGCTATCTATGGGTATCCAGCTTAACATGCCTACTAGATACTAGCTGTATCTGCCTTTTTCAGCGTTTTTTGAAGTTCCGCAAGTTCTTTTTTGATAGCGTTTCTAGCTATTTCGGATGCCGGAACCCGCGTATTTGCTGACATTTCGGCTAGTTTTGCTTTATCCTCGGTTGACAGGCGCAGGTTGAAACTTTCCCAACCGTCTCTATATTTTTCTTTTCTTTTTGCTGACATTTTAAAATCACCTCCAGGGATAGTATACTATAACGGATACCCATATGGCAACCCAGCTCTAAAGAAAAGAAAAACCGCCATGTTTAGGCGGTTAGTTTTTAGGGTAGATATAATACCATGTTTCATTGTCGTAAACTAAATTATCTTCGCCGTTGAAGTTTTTTAGGAAGTTTGTTAATTCATCCGACTTAGTATATTCAGGACAGACTAGAAATTTATCATTTTCTGTGCCTTTCAGAATATCGCTGATATATCCTTTCACTATTGTTCTTGCGCTATCAGGTACTTCTCCGATATATTGAATTTTCATTAGTATTCCTCCCGCTTAATTTATTTTTACTATACTATCATATATGGATACCCATAGTCAACAGTTATTTTATTCCGCATAAAACACAAGAAAACCGGCGAAAACGGAAAGTTTTGCTTGTTTTCGGGGTTTAGTCGTGATAAAATGGTAGTGTGGGAGTTTTATACCTGCTTATTTTTTAGCTATGGACCTACTGTTTTGAGTAGGGATATATCGTTTACGGAGCACCTGAGAGGGTGTTTTTTGTTTTGTTTTTATGTATGTAGAAATGATTTCTACCTGCCATATTTGGCAGGTGCTAAAATGGCATCTAGCCCTAGAGCGACAAGGCTTTGCTGGTTTGTTGCGTGAAAAGCAGTATATATATACGAAAGTGAGTTGTTTTTAGCTTGATAAAAAGATGCTTGATTCTCGACGATGACTTCGGATATGGCAGGACAAGGCGACAAGTCATAGACCCGGAAACCGGCGAAATGCTGGCCGAAGTTTGGCACAATAGACCTGAGCAAGGAATATTTCCGCTGGGAGTCAGCGCTACTGTCGCGCAAACTATTTTCACCAGGGAAGAGTCTCCGGACAAGCAGTCTGAACACATTAGTATTCGTGATAAGGACATAGAGCATTCTTATTACGAGTTCTGGAATACGAAAAAGGGACTGAAACCGCCAAAAAAGCGTAGTACAGGGAACAAAAAAGGCTACGTGAAGCTATACAATGAGAAATTGGTGGAACTGAGCGCAAAACTGAGTGATGCAGATATGGGATTTTTGGTGAAGTTGTCGCCGTTGATTGACTGGGACAATGGAGCATTGACAGACAAGCGGAAAAAGGAAAAACTGAGCGCAGACGATTTGATTCGTATATTGAAGATGCCGGAACGAAACTTCTATAGAAGAATGTCAGCTTTGGCCGGTGCTGGTGTAGCGTACAGGAAGGACGATTGTTATTATGTGAATCGTTCGTACATGGCTAAAGGATAACGAATTATTACCGTTTATCGAAGAATAGCTTTGATTAACTTAAAATATCGAGGTGAAGGGGATGCCAGCAGGAAGACCGTTGAAATTTACGAGTGTTGAGGAATTGCAAGGCAGGATTGACGAGTATTTCGCGTATTGCGATAGTCGAACGATAGAGCAGGTGACAAAACAAGGCAATGTTGTATCGGTGAACGCGAAAAGACCATATACATTGAGCGGATTAGCTTTCTATTTAGGATGCGACCGGAAAACGCTCTATAACTACTCTCAAGACGACGAATATTTCCCCACAGTTTCGCGCGCCCGTTCAAGATGCGAAGTATTTACCGAGGAACAGCTTTTTGAGGGCAACGACAGGGGAGCAAAATTCAGCCTCACGAATAACTTTGGATGGTCCGACACTCAAAAGCTGGAGCTCACGGGCGCTGACGGTGGACCTGTAGAAGTAGAAGTCAGCAGCGCAGAGTTGGCCCGGAGAGCGCGCGAACTTATTGGAGATTAGCTAGTCAAGTACCGATAATAAATATTATGTCAACTAGCTAAAACCCTGTAGACCGCGTATTTACTGGGTTTCTCTATTTGCCGGTACTATTACGGGTACTAAAAACGCCAATTGTCCTGCACTGGTGGACATTTCATCGTACCTACCCACATTCGCAGGCGCAGGGTTGTGACACTATGTTGTATGTGTGCCTAGTTATTGTGGGTGCGCGTGACCTGTATGGATGCTAGACCCCCCGGTAAGGACAATCGACCCCAGGGGTGCCTTGTGGGTGGTATATACTCCCATCACATACATCATCAACTTTTAAAAATCACTCAAATATCATCAATCATTAACTGAGAACAGGAGAACTGAAATGTCAGAGAAAATATTAAGCACACTATTTCCAGAACTTCAAAAGCAGGTAGATGATAGTAGGGAAGTGCTGCTATTCATCATTAAAGAAAAGTCATTCGATGAACTAAGTGAAGGTGCTAAGGTTATATATGAAACTATTGGTCCTGATTATGTCATATCGTTATTTACTTACGGTGCTGTCATGGCATATGGTCAAGATGTAGTCAATGATATTGTTAGTGAAGGCAACAAGGAAACCGTTGCTAAGATGCTTAAACTACAACTTGAAGAATATAAAGGTTACAGTTTTAGGAAGATTAACTAACCGAGAACGGAGGTGCTATCATGTGCAACGATAACATTAATGACCAAGTAACAGTATCTCCATCATTCGACAACTATTGGAGAAAGCAACTAGCACTATCAGATTCAATTGATGTATCCATTAATAAAGATTGTTCTACTAATAAATATAACATTAGTATCACGGTATCTATCGGCAGGGAAGATATGGTTAATGATAATCTGTCTAATATTTTAGGCATTATTAAAAACAGCATTGAGCTAAAGATAGCGGAATTATAACCCCCCATCCCCATACACAAACAGAAAACCTAAAATATCGGCACCCAAAATTTTAAAAAATTCTCTCTATAATGCCGAGAGTTTATGGAATTAAGTGGGATAAATTAAACCGAGGACGGTGTAGATAATGACATTTAATGAGTCAAACTTTTATGTTAAATGTATTAATGGATGGTTTATTGTTGACAGAAAGCATGAAAAGGAAACAACTATTGCGGCAGAGATAATTGCAAGCAAAAACACACATTCATCATTTGCGGGTAGCGTTGGTTTGTCAGACATGATTGCATGGGCAGATAAAAAGAAGATACCTTATTCTATTAATAAGCATCGTGTTCTTGATGTCGGCGCAGATAAGTCTTTCAGCACAGAACTACAAGGAGATTTTATTGGCGGCAAAATCCCAAGCAAACTGAAAATCCTCGGTCATTCATTTAATATTATCTTAATTGACGATAACGAATCATCTAATTTCGGCAGTATGAACTCAAACACCAATACTATCCGCTTAAATAAAAACAAAACTCAAAGTCAGATTGAGTCAACTTTACTGCATGAGATTATTGAGGCACTTGACCATAATCTTGAATTAAAGTTGGAGCATCGGCAAATAACGGCACTTGAAGCAGGTTTATATCAGGTGCTAAAGGATAATAAACTATCATTCTAGGGAGGAATAATAATGGCAAAAGAATACTCACACATCGGAAAACCATCCGGTGAAGAAGGTTTATTTGTAGGTGCGCCCGGTTCTGAGGTGCAGGTAGCATCGTCTACAGGTGGTCTATATCAATCTGGTGTAGCAGTAGCGGCATCGGCAGCGGAGTTAGATATTCTAAATGGAGCAACGCTATCTACAGAAGAGTTAAATCAGATAGACAATGCTGACCGCATCGAGAAGGTTGCTAAAATAGCACTCGCCGCAGTCGATACGGCAGGTGGTGTATTTTCCTGGCAGAATGATGAAGGTGCTTCTATTATCGTTACTGGGTTATTTCTTGATGTAACTACCAAAACTACCGAGGCATGTACCCTAGATTGCGGCACTACTGCTGCTTCTGCAACCACAAAGATTGATAACTTAATTGACGGATTAGATGTTAACTCTGCTGCCGGGGTATTTGATAATATTACCGACAAGGGTACAAACGGCGTATCTCGTCAGAAGTTGGCATCCGCTAAGTGGGTAACGGGTTCGGTTGCCTCTGGTGCTTCTGCCGGGATTGTTGGGTTTGCTTATATTAGATATATTGTTATTTAATCGGTTATTAGTCAGGTGAGGACATGGCAAAAGAGTTAACAAAAGCAGAAAAGAAAGAACTGCAAAAGATCCTTAGTGAAATTGAACGGATGAAGAAGGAAGAACATATTCGCTTTATTCGTCCGTATGATAAGCAGGAAAAGTTTCTTCTATCCAATAAAAGGAATAGCTGGATACTTGGAGGGAATCGCACAGGAAAAACTGAAAGTGGTGCAATTAGGGCGGTATTCCTTGCATTAGGCGAGAGAATACGCCCATACCTTAAAGATTGGCCAGAGGATTTAAGGGAGAAATACGAACCTCTGATAACTCGTTTCGGTGGTAAACCTACAAGGGGTTGGATATGTTCAGTATCTTTTGAGGTGCAGCGTGACGTTACTCAAAAGAAAATATTGGGTGATCCTGAGACTGGAATACCGGGACTTCTGCCGCTAAGAGAAATTAAAAAAATAACTTACCGTAGTACAGGTATCATCGACACTATACGCCTTGTTGGTGGTGGGATTATAGGTTTCAAGTCCTATGACCAAGGACGGGAAAAGTTTCAAGGTTCATCGCAACACTGGTGCATTGCTGAAGATCAGCGAGTATTAATGTCTGACGGTACCTATAAACCAATACAGAATGTCATGCCTGGGGATAGCGTTATAACTAAAAATGGTTGCGGAAAGACAGTTACCAGAAAAGTTATTGCCAAACACGATATGGGAGAAAAACCAGTTTTTGATGTTGTTACTGGCAAATCTCCGTGGATACAACTAACAGAAGATCACGAAGTTTATGTTTCACAAAAATTAAAGAAGAAAGTCAATGAAGCGGATAAAGTATATTTGTCTGACTTAGACTATCAACCTGATGTAGTTGAAAATATGCCTGATAGTTTTTATCCGTGGTTAGGACTTGTTCTTAGTGAAGGAACTACGTCAGAAAAGAAAATAACTATTGGCAGTGAAGAAATTGTTGCCGCTGCCAAAGAATATTTGCCTGCCGGTGCATATATAAGAAAGCAGGAGTTTAAGAGTTGTAATCATGTTCCAGACTGGCATATTAATAATTGGCCTGAGTTTTGGGATGCGGTACCTCCTGGACTTGCGCATGAAAAGTTTGTACCTGATTGGGTTTTCCGTTCAGACAACGAGCATATTGCTCTTTTTTTACGCTTTTTATTTGCTGGAGACGGTTGGGCATCAGGACATACAATAGGGTACGCCTCGACTTCGCGTAGATTAGCAGAAGATGTTTGCTTGTTGTTGCGCAGAATAGGTATACGTTCAAGTTTTACTAAAAAGAAAAGTCAAAAACCTGGAGCATGGCGCAACCAATGGTGGGTTTATATTAGTTCTGCTGACCATGTTATTAAATTTGCAGAACGTGTAGGTATAGAAGGTAAGCAAAAGGCAATTGATATTGTTGTCGATGAAGCAAATAGACGCATAGAAAGTAAGTCATCTAAAGACGGTTGCGGAAGTAGAATTGCAAAATGCTTAGATTCAGAAAAAAGTATGTACTGGAAAAAGCAAAACAACAGAGTAAAAGAAAAATATGGTAGGATAAAAGGACTAATACCATTAGGCAACAAAAAAACATATGACTTATCAATCGAAAAAGATCATAGGTTTTTTGTTGGAGCATGTATGGTTTCAAATTGTTGGTTGGACGAAGAATCTCCCAAAGATATATATACAGAAGTACAAATGCGCTTAATGGATACTGAGGGTGACTTGTTCGGTACAATGACCCCACTTCAAGGTATGACATGGGTTTATTCTGATATTTATGAGAACGACTCAAAACCGATTGAGAAACGTGACGATGAAATATTTCTAATAATGGTAGAATGGAATGACAACCCCTATCTATCTACAAAGGAAAAGAAACGTCTTGAAGCGTCTATGGATGAAGCGGAGTTAGAAGCGCGGAAATATGGGCGTTTTATTATGCCCGGTAAATGTGTTTTTAATGTAAAAAGAATACATGAGATGCAAACTAAATGTTACGACGGTGAACGTGGTAATCTTGTTTGGACTAACCAATTCAAAAATCAAGTCTATTGGGAACCTGATGTAAAGGGTGATTATGAAATATGGTTTCATCCCGAAGCAGGGATTGAATACCTTATATCTGCTGACGTTGCGGAAGGGTTGGAGCATGGTGACTATGACGCTGTAGGAGTTCTTAATAGGCATAGATTAAGACTTGATGCTGTGTATCATGGCAAGGTAGAACCGGATATACTGTCTGACTATATACATAAAATTGCAGTTTATTACGGTAAACCGCTTGTGGCGATAGAGTTAAATAATCATGGCGGTACAACTATTAGTCATTTCAAAAAGGTTTACTATGATATTTATAGGTCAAAGGTTTATGATAAAAGGTCAGATACGACTACTCAAAAATTGGGTTGGCATACAAATACAAAAACTAGACCACTTATTATTGATGCTATTAAAAAGACTGTACGCGAAGGTGTTTTCGAGTGCTACTTTAAGAGATTTGTCCATGAAGCAAATAACTTTATAAGGCACCCAAATACCAAAGAGGCGGCAAGAGGTGGTCAGCACGACGATGTTATCTTAATGTCTGCTATACTTGCATTTTTACATATGACGATGCCACTTAAAGACACTGGCAGTATACCATTTCTACCGGGGCAGGACAAGGGCATAAGGATTAATCCCATGTCTATGGAGCAATGGGCAGACGATGATGACGACGAGGAAGAAGAAGGATTGCCTGGATTTTACGGAATGTGAGAAGGGAGAACCTAAATAATGGATAAAAAACCAATTGTTCTGGAATATCAAGTGATACTTAACGATCAGATAGGGGAATTGCATAAGACTATTATACTTGCATCAACTGTCTACAGCGAGAAAGAGAACACCTGCGTTGACTGTGCAGACATTGATGCCGAAACAATCAAAACTCTAGTAGATACACAACTTAAACTTATGCGAGCAGTCCTGTCCCTAGATGGCGTTGACATTCCCCTTGAATACCCGGAAGGCATGTACGAGGACGATGTTAGACAGGTAGAAACTGCCGAGGAACGCAAAGAACGTGAGGAAGAAAAGGGGTTTTATGCGTGAAATGCAATACATGCGGCATGGAGGATAGTGAGTTTGCCGGTAAGGGTGAGTTTCTAAATCACTGTAGGCAATGCAAGAAGCAGGCAACGGAGTCTGATACCGATAACATAAGTGAAATTATTAAGGCGGCATTGGATGGTATTTCAGAGGATCCTGATACTATTGACGATGCCGAGGAACAAGAAGAAATACAGGAAATTTCATTACCACTAGCTATCTGCCCTAATGAAATCGGATACTTAGCGGATAATCAGTTGATTAAGATCGTTGTTATCGGCAGGAAACATGGCGACAGGTTTGTGGTTGAGGGGACTAAATATAGATAACGGAGGACCGTATGAATAAAGACACTATCAGGCATGTATTTAAAAGATTTGACTTATGTTTAAGTCTAAATAATATGCAGTGTGTGGCGGCATGTTTAAAGATAAATGTCATGGTATTGGTTGATGGATCTGAGATATATTATTCTGAAGATTTTAAACCTGAAGGAGAATTTTGCCTTGTTAGTGGTGCTGTAGTAAAAACTTCTGATAAATTAGTATATAGCGATAGTGTCATAGTTCCTGTTAGAAATGTAGTGCTTATCCATGAAATGAGTGACCAAGCAAATTATTAACGGAGGACCGCAAATGTTATTAAAAGTTATTGCAGAAACAGAGATAAACGGAACTAAATATAAAAAAGGTGTTGTTATTGATATTAGCAATATAACTGAAAACATGGTTGTTGCTGCATTCGGAAATGAAAATGAGATAATAAAACCTTTTAAGTCTCTCTTGATGTCTGCCATAAGAACGCATAAGGCAATGAAACCGGGGGTAAGCAATATGATAGAAATACCATTGGCATTAAAAGAAGAAGTTGAAAAATTCAAAAGCAATGTTAGTTACAAAAGTATGGTCGTGGGAGAAAGTCGCGTCATAACTGAAAGTGAAGCAGAAGAAGTTTACGGAGGTAAGCAATGCTAACTGACAAAGAAAAGAAAGTAATCGACAAAATGAAGTCTACTCCTTGGGGTACTATTGTTATTAAAATGAAGGGCGGTAAGCCTGTTATGTTAAGTACGACCCAGGATGATAAATTAGACTAGGAGGCGTTTATTATGGCAGGTTGCAAAGGCAAGGGTAAAGGCATGAAGGGTATGCCTAAGTCAGATAAGAAAGAAATGGGCATGAGTAAGGGTTACGGTAAGAAGATGAAATAATAACCGAGGACGGTGTATTATGGGTACTGATTATACTTTTGTTTGTGAGGACTGTAAGAAGTATTATGATATTGGTAAGGATACAAATGCCTTATATCTAATGCCTATACTCCTAAGAGAGCATGAGGGGCATAATATATTAGTCTTTTCCGAACACGAGGACGGTTTAAATGTTAAGTGCAAGGGCAAATATTCATATCCTTGCGAGGACACTAAAACTGATTATGTCGAGGAAATGGTTTGGGATGAAAACGGATTGCTTGATAAATACAAAGATACTCGCTATAAATGGAACTACGAAGAATTTTATAATTGGTATAGTAGTCAATCATGGTATGAGGATGCGCGCTTTCCAGTAAAAAAATATACTCCCGAAGAACATGCAGAACGTCAAGAACGCACAGCGAAGTCAGTTCAAAAGTTCTACGAAACATTGGAAGATGATTTAGAAGATTATCTAAAAACTGACGATGCAGATAAATGGCATCTTCCTGACAGCGAGAAGGATAATGTCTTGTCGTACGATCCGAAAGACTGGATTTCGATAGTCTGTCATGCTGTTAAACATACCGACGACAACTAAATAATTATCTCGAATCGAGAACGATAGGGATGGGGCGTAGGAGAGTGTCATTATTGGCATTGTCTTATGCTTCATCCCTATTTTTTATGTCTAAAAGGTGGTGAAATATGGAAACATCAATAAGAGGTAACTCTCCCGAAGAAGAACAAGCGGTAAGAATATGTATGGACTGGTATGACGATGATAAGGCAGCAAGGCAATTCTATGTTGATGAAATGAGAGAAATGTATAAACTATATACCTCTCGTCACTGGGATTTACTTGGCCCGAATGGTAGTCCATTGAGAACTGAGGCGCAACAACAAAACAGGCCAAACAGCGTTGAAAATATTACCTTCTCTTTAATAGAAGGAACTGTAGCCGAGTTTGCTAATGAGATTGAACTTATCGACTACGGCGTTGAACCGGGCGACGAAGAAAAGTCTAATGCCATGACTAACCTTAAAAAGTATATCTTCTACAAGAATAAGTTAACCTCTGAGAGAATTAAGTTTCTTCGGTGGTTTTTCTTATACGGCACAGGCATTTGGCATGTGTACTGGGATTCCAATTGGCGAGGCGGTAAAGGTCCGAACCGCTGGGAGGGTGATGTGCGCTGGAAAGCATTGCACCCGTTATGCTTAGTCCCTGACGCAAGATGTAGGGAGGATATTAATGAGGGAAATCGTTGTCATAAACCTGTCTGGAAAACGATGGAGTATATCAAAGAAACCTTTCCGGATCGTGCTAATTTAGTGCAAGAACAGGGTTTACATGATGATGATTTGCTGGATACTGAGCAATTAGATACTGAGGGATTTAGTCGCTCATACAATCAGGAACAGGTTCCGGTAGTTGAAACATGGTATATCGGTAGGCCAATGATTTTGGCTGATGGAGAGAAAGACGAAGGTATAGGATTGCACGTTATCCTGTGGGCAGGTGAACATCAAGGGGTTTACCTTAAACACAATAACTATATGTATTTTGAACCCGGCGAAACTCCGATATTTCCGTTTTTCGTAAGGCAAAGATATCCCAGGGAGAACAGTATTTGGGGATTTGGTGATGCCTTTTATCTTAAAAATCCGCAGATTGTCCGTAATAAGACTGCTGAGATTATACTCGAAGGTCATATTCATGGTGCGATTGGTCAGACTTGGTATGACGAGAGGGCGCTAACTCCTAAGCAAAGACGGTTGATTGAGGAAAGAGGTACTGCCCCCGGTATGTGGTTCCCTGTTGCTGATGTTAGCGGAGTCAAAAGGGAACACGGGCAACCTATCCCCGGCAGTTTAATAGCTGAAATGGGACGGTTACAGCAGTCCATGGAGGGTATGATTGGTCGCTTCGATGTAAGTCAAGGACGTACCCCCGGCAGTGTAACCGCATTTAAGGCAATTGCTGAGTTGGTTTCTCAGGCAAAGATAAGATTGAGAACAGCAGAACAGGCAATTAATTCCTCATATGAGGATGCCGGTCAGTTTACTAACCGCTTAATCGGTCAGTTTTATACCGAACAAAGAACCTACCGTATTATGGGTAAGAGCGATGAAGGTAAGGACGGATACAAATACGATACCTTTGATGCCGGAGATATGAAAAAGGTATACGACAGGGAAAGTGGTACTACTGTTCCGTATAATCAGGTAGGTAAATTCGATACAGGGGAAATTATGATGCCGGACGGAAGGACATTGCCGCCGGAATACATCGAGAATAACATTGAAGAATACTTCCCCGACTTCGACTGCTACTGCAAAGTTTCATCGGTAATACCTAGTGACCGCATGTATCATATGGAGATTGCAAAGGAATTGTTAGTTGCTAGTGTTATTGATCCGGAAACTTTTTTCTATGTTATGGAATACGGAAAATTTCCTCCAATATCTGAGGTTATGGAGAGAATGAATAAGTTAAAGGCAGAGCAACAGCAAATGGCAATGGAACAGGAAGCAATGAAAAATAATACTACTCCTAGTCAACCGCAAGAAGAAATGCCGCCGGAAGTCGATCCGGTAATGGAGTTTATAAATTCACTTCCTCCTGAGATAAGAGATTACTTGGAGCAATTGCCTCCAGAGTTACAAGAGGAAGAAGTGGTAAGAATGATGCAAGAGCAGCAAGCACCGCAGTAATAAACTGTCTGAATCGTGCTGTAGACGATATAAAAACCGCATGGCAAAGTCCATAACATGCACAAGACTTTAAACTGTGCAAGGATATTTAGCCGACGGGCAATAAACGGGAGGTATATCATGTTTAAAGACTTATTAGGAATTAAGGCGGCAGAAGATAAATTTTTAGCAAAGTTTAATCATTCGCTTTTGGTTGGTGATGAGGGCGTAACCGGTGGTGGTTTTGTTGATGATACCGAGGTAGACGATCCTAATATTGCGGATAAGGACGATGTTGATTTTGTTGAATTGTTGACTGACGATGATTTAGTCGATGCCGAGGATGGCGAATCAGGCGAAGAAAATGTTAAGTCTGATGCAAAGAAGAAACCGGAAGTTAAAACTGAACCTGAGAAACCTGCCGAGAAAATGTATACCAAAGCAGAGTTGCAGGCAGAAATTGACCGAGTTTTAGCTGATAGACTTGCCCGCGAGAGAGCAAAGATTGATGCCGACAAGCAGACAGAAAAACGTCAAGCAGAGGCAGAGGCAGAGGCAAAAACCTATTGGTCAGAAATGCAGGCAGATCAGGAAAAGTATTTCGTCAATCTTGGTTTTGATGAAACAGAAGCAAAAAAACTTGCCGTTAAGGAAGTTAAGCGCGAACAGCGAATTGCTAGACTCGAACAGCAAAACGCACATTTAGCGCAGCAGGTTGAGGTAACCGGAAAATCAACTGGCTATGAAAGGCAAAAACAGGCAGTATTAAGCGGCAACCCTCAACTTGTTCCATATGCCAATATGTACGCCGCCGAGATTGATGCTTTTAGTCAAAACGGTGCTGCAATTGACTTTGAAACTGCCATGAATTTTATTATCGGTCAGAAGTTTGCTTCCGGCGAATTACTCAAAAAGGTCAAGACTACTGCCGAACAAAAGACTCTTGCCAACGTCAATGGTCGCAAAAAAATAAATATTGAAGATGCTAACCTGCCGGGAAGTAAAGCTGAGCAGGTTGTTTTAACTCCGTTTCAAAAGAAACTTGCCGCCGGTCTTGGTTTGTCCGAAAAAGATTATGCCTCCGGTGTAGTACCTAAAAAATCTAAAAGAAGGTAGGTTGAAAAAATGGCATTAACTGCAAGAACCACAAATGGGTTTGAGTATGTAAACAGTAAACTTAATGGCATTGTTGATAACGCCGTTAAGTACGAATTAACCCCCAATACCGCTTTTTCTGAGGGCGACATGGTGGTATTGACCGCAGGTAAGGTTGCGAAGGCCGCTGCAAATGCAACTAATGTACTTGGTGTTATGCAACAAACTTTTACTACAGCAACTAACCCGGCAGGCGCAACTACATACGGCAAGGTATACGATAACCCCTATGCGGTATTCCGTTGCTCTTTCGCTGATCATAGGGATGCTTCGGCAACTGGTGGTACAACCACTACTCTAGTAGACACCGCACTTAGTACATCATCAGACGATGATTGGAATGGTGCATTGCTTTATATTTACGAAGGTCCGGCAGCAGGAAGTATCCGCACAGTTAAGGACTATACTGGTTCGTCCGACACTTTGACTGTTGAAGAACCGTTCCCAGTTGCCCCGACAACTGCCAGTAAGTATATCTTGCTTGGTGCTGGTGGTTCTGGTGATGTGATCAATAAAGGCAGTATTGGCGTTGACTTGAAGGATGAAAATACCATTGATGCCAACGCTACAATTGCTAGTGAGGCGGGTCCGTTAGTTGTTTTGAATATCGATCCTGCTAAATTGACTATGGACGTTATGATTCGTAAGCACATCCATAAGTAAGTATTAACCAATTAAATTAAAAATTAAACAACAAAAGACTTGGGCGGTTTGCCTGGGTCTTTTTATTTTAAGGAGGGAAACACATGCCAATGATTTCTGAGAATTGGGCGGAGCAGCTTGAACCGGGTTTGAGAAAGATTTTTGACTTAGCAGGTAAGAAAGAAAAGGATTATCTTGGTCTGATGTATAACGTTGAGAATTCCACTAAGGCGCAGGAAACCAATCAGGGTGTCGGTGACTTAGGGTTAATGGAAGAATGGAGCGCAACCGGGAATAAGGTTGCCTACGAGGACATTAAGAAGGGTCACACCTCCAACTACATTCACCGCAAATATTCCAAAGGTACACAGATTGAGCGCGAACTTGTTGACGACGAACAATACGGAGAGATTAAAAAGCGCGTTAAAAATCTCCGCATGGTTGAATACAGAACCATTCAATACCACGCAGCGTTGCCGTTTAATAATGCTTTTAATGCCTCTTTTGCCGGTCCAGACGGCGTTGCTCTTTGCTCTGCATCGCACCCGAAAGCACCAGGGAGTACTTCTTTGACCTCCAATTTTGGTGCATATGAATTGACCGCCGCCAATGTAACAACCGTTCGTAACCTTATGCGTCGTTGGGAAGATGATAAGGCCAATCAGTTCTTGGTTATGCCGGATACTATTGTGGTTCCAACTGAGGGACTTGAACCTGCCTTGGTTATCGCCGGTACTGATGAGAAACCAGGGACAACCGACCACGGCATCAACGTGTGGAAGGGTAAGTTTAATGTCATTGAATGGCCGTGGTTGACTGACGCTAACGCATGGTTCATGTTGGACTCAGAAAGAGCAAGGATGTTCTTAAATTGGTTTTGGAGAAGAAAACCTGGCTTTAAGGCAGCTGAGGACTTCGATACTGAGATTGCCAAGTATGCTACAATTGCAAGATTCTCCTACGGTTGGGACGATTTCAGCTTTATTTTCGGTTGCAACCCTAGTTAGTTAGTATAGGCAGAGTTTAATCGCTCTGCCTATTTTTACATATAGGAGGTGTTTGAAATTTCCATTGCAGAAGGTAAAAATCCAGTAGGTGAAAGTGCAGCAAGGCAAAATCCCGTCACTATTGGCGGCGTTGACGGTGATAATAAAATAGTCGGTTTAGTTCTAAATTCAGATGGCTCAGTAACGGCAAAACTAGCGGCAGGTACGGCGATAGCAGGTAAGTTTATTCCTGTTGATGCTGATGGTGACGAGAAGTTTACTGCTACCAATCCAGCAATAGTTGACAGTAATTTTGACGGTGGTACAGCGACTGGTGGCAGTAAAACTACCATTATCGACACATCTAAAAACTTTGAAACTAATATGTTCGCCGGACATATTACAAAAGTTACTATTAGTGGCGTTGACTATTACCGCACAGTAGCTAGTAATACGGCAACTACCTTGACAATTGCTACCCTTCCTGGTGCGGCGGCAAGTGCTATGGTTGGTACTCCAGACACAGCAGAGGTTACGGTAGTCTATGTAAATGAGGGAGTTGCAGGTAACTCGATAACCGCTGAAGTAGTGGCAGCACCAGGGGACAATGATAACCTGTCGGCATCTTTTGCTGATAATGTTTTAACGGTTTATCTCGGAAAAACTGGCGGCGTATTAGACGATGCTAAGAATACCGCGACTCTTGTTGCGGTTAAGATTGATGAATTAGCAGAATTTACCGCAACCATGACGGGTTCTGATGGGGTTGTACCTGTTACCGTTACGCCTGTTGAATTTTCTGGTGGTATTGCAGTTGTAAATGTTGCCGCCGGTTCCGTATATCAGATTATGCGGAAGAATGTTGTCTCGGATGGCGGCGGATCGGTGACTGTTGATCAGGCAGCGCATGACAATTTAAACGCTAATGCAAACCTGCAAGTAGGTAATGCCGACGTGGCCGTAGGAAATCCTATACCTACTATATTAACGACTTTGCCGGCAGATGCGGCCACTCAAACTACCCTTACAGCAGTTCTAGCAAAGATCATTGCAGCACCGGCGACTGAGGCTAAACAGGACACTTTAAATGCGAAAGATTTTGCAACTCAGACCACATTAGCGGCAGTCTTAGCGAAAATTATAGCCGCACCAGCAACGGAGGCAAAGCAAGACACTCTGATTGCAAAGGATTTTGCCACACAAACAACTTTGGCGGCGATTCTGGCTAAGATTATAGCGGCACCGGCTACTGAGACAACGTTAGCGGCCGTACAAGCCACATTAGCCCAAGGCGGTATCCCGGCAACAACGCTGGAAACTACACACCAAAACGCAACAACAACAGACGGCAATGGTACTGCCGCAACGGTTTCAGGCTATGGGCCGATAGCTTTTCAAATTACCGGAACACCCGACACAGCAACAGTAACTTGGGAAGGTTCTGTTGACGGTACAAACTATACGGCTTTTAGTGCCACGAAAACTGATACGGGTGTGGCAGCGACAACGGCAATTGCCACAGGAATTTATTCTGCCAACGTATCAGGTTATAAATCCGTGAGGGCGGTAATTTCTACAGCAGGGGCAGGTACAAGTTTGACTGTCAAATCTCTTGCCGTGGGTGTTGCTAGACCTCTTACTGCCGATGTGATAACAGTCGGTAAAGCTGCTGATAGTGCCGCAGCTAATGGTAACCCCGTGTTGTTTGCAGGTAAGTATAATGCTACTCCTGCTACTCGTGATGAGGGGGATGCAGTTACCCTCCAGACTGATGCACAGGGTAATTTACTTACCAAAGTAACTGGTAGCAACGCTCTACTGCAAGGCATAAAAAATGTAACCACTGCCGGGACAAGAGTCCAACTTGCAGCAGACCAAGCATGTAAGCAGGTACTTATAATAGCATTAAATACAAATACTGGATTTATTTATATCGGCAACGCAAGCGTTTCAAGTAGCGCATACGGCAAACGCTTGCGAGCAGAAGAATCTGTCTCCATTCCGGTTAGTAATCTTAACCTTGTTTATGTTGATTCGTCGGTAAATAATGAGGGAGTTTCCTACTTGGGGGTGAACTAAGGTGAATTTGCAAGCATATCCTCGCTTTGATTCTTGGGAATCCCAATTGCTACAAAAGTTGCTTGATACTCCTGATTTACGTTTTCTATGGGCAATGCAGGAAACGTCCGGCAGTCAGGTAAAAGATTATTCCGGCAATGCTCGTCATGGGGCATATGATGGTGTAACACTTAATCAAAATGCACCTAATCGACGTATCAATAAAATGGCTATATTTGATGGGATTAATGACAAAATAACTCCTGCTGCAGGATGTAGTGTTAGAGGTCTTGGAGTCTTTACCTGGTTTGCTATATTAGAAATATTAAACTTGGGTAGTAATCAAATTATATGGGCTGAATCTGTATCCGACGCTGACACAGCAGGACAGGCTAGGTTTGCTGTCTATAAAATAGGTACAAATGAAACTCTTAATGTGTCGGTTAGATCGGGTGGAAAATCCCAAGCTGCTTCATCGTTAGTATCGAATACAGCACTCCCTGTCGGAATTTGCATGGCACATATCGCAGTAGATATTCCAAGTGACACCGTAGTATTATACAGAAACGGAAGTGTAGTTGCGTCAACAACAAGTGTAAACTTTGGTACAGATATAATAATATCTGATACTGCCCCGGCATTAGGACCACATTTCGGAAGGGGAGTATTAGATTCTGCTCCAAGTTGGTACTCAGGCAAGGCAGGTTATTGTGGGATGTATTCACGCATTTTAACCCCTACAGAAATTTTAAATCATGCAAAGGCAGGTGGTTTTGCATGAACCATATATATGTAGTTGTAACTGCCCCGAATATTGAAGAAGCAATTATAAAAGGTAGAACTGATTACGAGCAACCGCAATTTAATGTTTCTCAAAGATTTAGTCTGGATGGCAGAAAACTTCTTTTAGAAGGACTTTTTGGTGATGATGAAATTGCATGGTTTAAAGAACATGTAATTTTTATAGGAAATTTAGAACAAATACGTCAGTATCTCAGCGATAATAAGGAAGAATGGGAAAGCGAAGAGCTACCCAACTAACGAAAATGCGTTAGCTTCCGTTAGTTATATAGATAGTTAGATAAGCACAGGGAGGTCAATAACCTCCCATTTTACATAAGTAGGTGATCTTTTGGCATTCACCCTTAACGACTGCAAAACTCTTGTAGACTCATGGACGCATGAATCGGTGTCTAATACCGATCTGCTACTATGGGGCAAAGAGTGTTTGCAGGACAAAATACCAACGCAGTTATGGCAGGAATCAACTAAGCAGTACATAGCCACAGCAAAGAAATTCTATAACCTGCCGACTGATTTTGTGAGAACGGTAGTATTGACAAATACAATAGGTTATCCTGCAGGTTTAACCGTAACCCCTACGGGTACGACAGGAGCAACAACGTATGGGTATAGAGTAACGGCACTATCATCTGATAATGAGACTATCGCCTGCCCCGAAGTTAAAGTAACTAATGGAAATGCAACGCTGTCTGAGACTAACTACAACGCATTGGCATGGACGGAGGTAGCGGACGCATCATCGTATGCCATATATCGTACTACCGGCGGTGCTACGCAGGGGCTAATTGGGACTGCTACCGATAATACCTTTGATGATACAGGACTTGTAGGTGACAGCGAGAGTGTGCCTGCTGAGGATAACACTGGTATTAACTATACCAACTATACCATAAGAAACCGCAAAATATCCTTCTATGATGCCGATACTTATGCGCTTACCTATGTTGCGCGGCCAACTGTTACTGCTATAAACGACAATGTGCCTCTGATTGATGCCTGCATGTATGCGGTTGCAAAATATATTGCTTCGCGTTATCGAAGTGCCGATGATTCGGACGACGTTGATGCTTCGAGATGGATGCAGGAGTTTTATTCCTCTATCGGTAATCTGATTGACGAGAACGAAACAAGCACAAACGATGCGTTCCAGGTTAGGGCGGTGTGGTAAATGAGAACTGAAGTACCAAAACGGACGGGAACGACAAGAAAAGCGTCTCTTAATATTCCGGTATTTAGCGGAATTAATGTCCAACATACCCGGAAGATAGGCGAACCTTCCGCCGGTAAAAACTTTGTTGTGCAGAACGGTATGTTGAGAACCAGGGATGGTTGCAGTTTAGTTACATCTTCCTTCCCTGCCGCTATCAAAAGCATACATCAAGCACCCAAGGTTGGCATGGATACTAAACTTATCGTTGAGGCAGGCAATAATATATATCACAGGACAACAGAGGCAGGGGCATGGTCGGCAATACAATCAGCATCAACAAATTATGGGTTTAGCAGTGTTTTATGGGCTATTGTTGATGAAAACGGTAGTGTTTCAAGTAACCTATACTTGGCCGGCGGTGGAACGAACAAGCTATATGTATATAGCATTGACACTGGAGGTATAAGTGTTTGGAGTAATTTTTCCCCTGAGATGAGTGGCGTTATGCCGACCATGGAATTCCTATGCAAACACGAAGGCAGAATGTTTGGTTGGGGACTAAACTCAGCTTACCCTAACCGAATGTATTTTTGCGGTTATGACGAAACCGATGCAAAGAATGTTAGCGCAGAATATTGGCCGGAAGATTTCTGGCTTGATGTTAGTGGTTCTGCTGCCGAACCTGTTTTGGATGCTGTTTCTTTAGGTGGGCATATGCTCGTTTTAACTCCAAGGAGGCATTACCGGGTTTATTTTTCCGATGAGACTAATAATAGCACAGATGAAATCGGGAAAGTCGGCATGTATAAAATACGTTGTGCGGCAAAGGTTGGAAACTACTGCCTATGGTTAACTCAGGAAGACGGAAAATATCGAGTTTACGCATATTCCGGGAGTGAAGCTGTTCCAGTTAGTCAGAATGTCGAGGAATTATTCGCAGGATATTCGTTTACTAATGCGTTTGCCTTTGAAAATGGCGGCGAGTTTTGGCTTGTGTTGCCAGGTAGTCCTACTAACAAAACAACGGTATTCGTCTATGATCTAAAGGATTGGTTTATATACGAGTACCCATTCGTGATTAACTGCGCTGGTGCTTTTGGGGCGGTGACAGGCAGGGAATACGTCCATTTAGGGTTAAACGATAACCGGATTGTTAAGTTGGATGGAAGTCTGACTGATTTAGGGGTAAGTATTACCTCCGAATTAGTAATAGGTCCGTTAAGTTCCGAAGGTAGAAAAACCAAAATTAAGCGATTATGGTTAACTGCCGAACCGGATAATGATTTCGATATTGATGTTTACTCCACAAGTGATAGGGAAGCAGAAGGATCGGCCATAACTGCTGAGTTTACGGCAGGAGTGCAGGAAACGGTTGAGGTGAAAATAACCGGCACTAAGGGTAGGAATAATTCACTGAGGTTATCCGCTACGGACAGGATAAGCGGTCTTGAAAGTGGCTCCATAACTGCAGTTGTCGGGGCGGTGAAGTAGTGAAAATACCTAAGACGGTTCAATTGACTTACGGCGATTCTCCGGGGAATAGGAATTTGATTAACGTGATAAATGGTAATATTCGGTCTATCGTTAATTATCTACTTCACTTAGATATTCCTATTCCTGATAGTACTGGAGTTTACGAGACACTGAGAGTTGACGAAACTAAGCAGCTAGAGATAACTACAACTCCCACTGATGCTACGCTGAGTTACGCTTCGAGCGATACGGCAATAGCAACAGTAAGTAGTGGTGGACTGGTTACGGCGGTAGCAGAAGGACAGGCAGAAATAACGATAACCGGGGCAAAGTCAGGATTAACTTCTGGTACTGCGGTTGTTGTATTCAAGGTTATACCTGCCGATATGGTGAAGGTTGAGACAACTACAACGGTTGCTAGTGAAGGTATTATCGAGTATGGTTTAGCGGCGTTTAATTTGGCGGGTGTGGAGTTTGTTTTAGAGAATGGCTATGTGGATATGCCTATCCCCTCCGCGACTATTATTGGTGGTAACAACAAATATCCTGCCGTTACGTTTACGCAAGAAACTATATCAGATATGTTATGTTACTCGAAAATAACTGTAGTACCGGAGGCAGGTTCTACTGGTGACTATATTACTCTTAGTGCTGTTTGTGGTGGAACGGTGGTGGTTAAGCCGTGAATTGGGTAGTAATCCCGAATTATGAGGTTCCTGATTACAGGACTGGTGCTGGTATTATACGAGGCGTAAACTCTTTGCACGTTATTGAAAACAACGAGATAGAATCATATACAGCAGAGTCTACTAAATACTACAATAGCGAAACGGGAGAATGTACCGACCTTGTAACTTTTGAAAATGTAAAATTGAGAAAATTTAATACTTACAATGGTACTAGGACAATAGACACAAACGAACCATGTCAACCACTAACATACACTTGTAATGTTTCTGGTTCTACTTTATTTGATCATAGGTCGTTTTTTTACATTGTTGCCGCAGACGGTAAATACTATTTAAGAGAGTATCATCAGTGGGGTTTTATACAAAGTGGTGGAGGTTTTACGTCAAGTTATTACTTTGATACTTATATTGACGATATTCCTATACCTGTAAATATAACTAACACTGATCCTGTAAATAATTCTACAGGAGTACCACTTAATAAGGTTATATCAATAACTTTTGATGATAGTATAGTCGCTGGCAATTCTTATGATAATATAGTTTTACAGACTGGTGGCGTAGTGGTTCCTATCGCAAAATCAATAATAGGTAATGTATTATATATTGCCCCTTCATTATTAGTGGTTGCCGATTATACACTCACATTGCCTAGTAATGCAATTACTACTGCAACATATTCTACATTCTCTGGCTATGTACTTAAATTTGCGACTGGTTTACCAACATCCATCCAATGTAAAGCAATGCCGATAAGTCAGTTAAGAAATGCACAAGGTTTACCGTTTAAACTAATCCCGATGAAAGAAGCAAATCCATTATAAGGAGCGATTTAAAATGACAGTTTCAGCGAAGTGGTACGGAAATGCCTTTATTAAGGCTTTTAATAAGGAAATAGACTTTGATACAGACACCATAAAAGTTATGCTCTGCACTTCAAGTTACACACCAGACCAGGATGCCCACGACTACAAGGACGATGTAACTAACGAGGTAGTCGGTGATGGTTATACTGCTGGTGGTGCTACGCTAACCAATAAAACAATTGGTTATACTGCCGATACAAATGTTATAAAAATTGATGCTGACGATACAAGTTGGGCGGCATCTACTATTACGGCAAGATATGCAGTTATTTATGACGATACAGGGACAGCATCTACTTCTCCATTATTGGGCTATATTGATTTTGGTGAGGATAAATCTTCCTCGGCAGGTACATTACTAATTCAGTGGAGCGCAGACGGTATGCTTAAAGTAACCGTATCTTAACCCCGAAAGGTGGGGTATTAATTGGCTATAACATATATTGATCCCGTCCAACTTACTATAAGTTCTATAGGATCATGGATAGACATTGATGTATCTGCACATATACCAGCAGGGGCAACGGGAGTTATTCTGCATGTTGAAAACGTCAGTACCAATTCTGCAGACATATATGATATCTCTTTCAGAAAAAATGGCAGTACAGATGGGTATTCTGGTAAGATTAATTTTAATACCCATGAGTTCTTCTTTGTGGGCGTTGACGCAAACAGGATATTTGAGATATTTACAGTTAACATTCTCAACGTTAATGTCTATCTAACAGGTTATTTTGGCTCTGAGGTGGTATTTTTTGATAACTATACCGCTAAGACAATTACCACAGGCTCGTACCAAGACATAGATATTTCTGCCGATACTGGCACGGACACGGCAATAGGCGCTATATTTAGCGTAGTTAACGAATCTATATCTGCCAGGCAGGCCTCCCTCAGAAAGAAAGGTAGTACGGATGATTTTAAAAGATACTTAAATCAATACTTTAATGCCTGCTCCATCATAGGTGTAGACGAAAACGAGATATGTCAAGGTTATATTGGAGATACGAGCGTAAAACTTAGATTAATCGGGTATATAAAAAGCGGTGCAGTTTTTAATACAAATGCTACGAATATCACTCCATCTACTGCCGCCTCTTGGGTAGATTTAACTGCGTTACCTGCGGGGGCTTCCGGTGGGTTTATACAGATGGCCGTATCAGGAGACAGTAAGTGTGGACTTAGACCTAACGGATCAACCGAGAATATTGTAAGATTCATTAGGGGTACCGCTTGGGCAATAGTGAAGTGCGATAATGACCGAATTATAGAAGGATACAAAGAAAACACTGACGTTAGTTTTTATTTGACTGGCTATTCAATCGCAAGCGGAGATGCAACAATAGTAGCTCCAGTTGCCGAAACTACAGTTGATGCACCTACTCCGACAGTCGATGTTAGGTATACTGTGGATGCTGTTGTCGCCGAGTCCACAGCGGACATGTCGGCTCCAGCGATAGTAACGCCTGACGCAACGATAAGTGCAGTAGTGGCAGAGATGGTCGCGGATATGCCTTCTCCTGCCATACCAAATAATGTAATCGCAACAGATGTGGCCACAGCAACAGCGGACATATCCGCTCCGACTATACAGACAGGCTGTTCGGTGGATGTTCCGGTCGCTACTACTACAGCGGAAATGCCTACGCCTTTTGTTACTATCATTGTCGATACTACAATAACTGCTCCGGTCGCTACGGCAACAGCCGATATGTCGGTTCCTGTAATAATAACTAATGTAATTAAGTTAGAATATGCTTTAAAGGTAGTTAAGGAAGTCTCCTTTAATTTGAAAGCAACTAAGGAAATCAGTTACACCTTAAAATTAGGTGGTGAAATCTAAATGGCTAAACAAATAAAGAAAAATGATGTTGGTAATCAGTTATCGTTTACTCTAACCGACCAGGATGGATCTGCCCTTAACTTAACCGCTGCAACAGTTAAACTTATAATGTCCGGTGGATATTCTTACACTAGATTAGATCGAACATGTACTATAGATAACGCCGCCACTGGAACGTGTCATTACATACTTACCGCAGAGGATACGGCAGTATCCGGTAAATATAAGCTAGAAGTTAATATAGAATACTCAGGCAGTGAGTTTACTACGGTTACACAAGGTGATTTAGAAATCATTGACACTCTCTAGGAGGTGTTATTTTTGGCTCAACAATGGATTCGCAATTTATTCCCTAACGCACAATGGAACTCTCAGGACAGAACAATTGGACTTCCGGGCGGTGTAACCCTCCGGGAGGGACAGGGTTTTACTATCGGGGCAGATAATAAGGCTATGGTTAACGGTCCCAATTCACTTATTAGTCCCTACCTAAGCGCACCTAACGCACAGGTAGACCCTGCAAGATTCGGTAAATACTATGGTATGGGAGAGCAATGGTATGGAGATTTACACGATGCAAAACTAAATTCCTTACGAACTGAAACTGGCAATAAGCGCACTCAGTTAGGCTTAAACTACAACGATGCAATGGCTAATACCAAGGAAGATGAAGGAAAATCCCTTATGGGCGTTTCTGCAAGTATTGCAAATCGTGGTATGGGTAGTAGTGGTGTAGCAAATTATCAGAGAAAGCAGATGCAAGGCGAGTACGCCAAGAAGTATGACTTTATTGGTAAAAATAGGGACGAACTAATGTTATCGCTGGCTAACTCAGAAATGGCCGGACAGAGGGAACTTGATGCTGGCTTAAGGCACGATGCAATGATGTATGCTCAGAGACTAATGGACAGAGACTTAGATGCCGAGCAAAAGACAAGGAATGACATTGTTAATAATTTACGGGAATTAGCTAAGAGTGAGTCGGATGCAGAGCAGCAACAATGGCAAAGAGGTATTACCGAGGCCGGGTTGACAGGCAACTATAATGGTCAATACACGATGAACGGCAGAAATACGCTTGCTGGGTTAACCGGAGTAGACCCGGCGACGGGACAGGCGACATATGATGCCCAAAAAGCCGATAGGGATTATGAATTGAGAAGGTCATTAAACAATGCTCAGATTAACAAATATAATCTTGAAACAAGCGGCAAGGATACCGTAAAAGAAAGACAAAATGCCGCTACTGCTGACCTACTTAATAAAGCGGTTGGTCGGTATAAAGAGAATATGCAAAAAGGTTTGAAATATCCCGGTTATTATACGGTTAGTTCTTTATTAAGCGATCCTGAATGGATGGTTGCGGCCAAGAAGTCCGGCGCAAACAGTAAAGATGCTATTGATATGTTGTTGACTTCTCTTGGGACAACTCCTGCTGAATTCTTTACCGGGGAAACTGCTAAGTTGTTGCCGTTGTACAATCAATTGGGCGGCGGTGATAGTGCGATTATGGGTAAGGCGTTAGCGGCAGCGCAGAAAGATCCGAGTTTCGGCAATGACCCCGATTCTGACAGAGAACTAATTAACTATTACAGAGATATACTTAGTGGTGGTGGCGGTTCTATGGCGAGTACAGGTACACCTACAACCGGCGCAACAGATGAAGATATAATGCAATACCTCAGATAGAGAGGTGATATGGTGAGTCAGCAAAAACTATATGAAGCGGTAAGATCGGGTAGGGTTAAGTTAACCGACTTGAATGATGATGGCAAAAAGGCACTAAGGGAATACATGACTATTAAGAATGGTACACCTGCGCCAAAGGAAGAACCTTGGTACAAAACCGCAGGCAAATGGATTGATCGCGCAGGCCAAACAGGCGGCGAGATTATGACTACCGTTGACAATCCCAATAAGGTTAGTACCGGCAGTAAAGCAGGCGACTTATCTGCTGACCTATGGGGCGGTGTCATGGGTTTTGTTGGCGATCCTGTTGGTGGCAGTTTGAAGGTAGGTAGTGCAGGCAAGGGACTGTTTGAATTGGGCGAGAAGGCAATTGAGCGAGGACTTGGCTTAGGTAATTTGCCGGGAAAAGTAAAAGGATTGGAGAACTTACCTGGTGTTGTTAAAACAGGATTAAAAGTCGGCGGCGCAACTATTCCATATGAAACAACGATAGCAACGCTAAATGACCGTGAATTTAGGCCACAAGAAGCGGCAGAGGCAGGTGTAGTCAATGCCGCTTTAGGCATGGCTATACATGGCGCAGGTAGTTATTTAGGCAGGAAGAAGTCTACAGAAATACCCTTAGCCGAAAAAGAAGTCACCTCCCCCGAAGTTAAACAAGATATTCCTGCTGACATTAACGGTGCAAGGTCAATAGTGCAGAATACTTCAAATTTTGGCCGCATAAACAGGATAATTGATGCCTACCCTGAGCTGGGTGTAGAATACCCACAGCTCAGACTACAGCAGGGTGATAAAGTTATTCTACCTAACGGCAAAGAAGCAACCGTCAAAACCAACGATAAGATGATTATTCAAGTTGATGTGGACGGTAAAACTGCTAGTATTGGCCGCAAGGTTGTTAAGGTGCCGGAAACTAAGGCAGAAATGCCGGAGGTTGTAGGCGAGGCAATGCCGGAAGTGCCGGAGATTACTACTCCTGAGATTAAACAGCAACCAGTCATTAACGATGTTTCACGACTGGATAACCGAAGCGGTGCTGAGACTTTTGCTGACGAAGATATACCTGCCGTATCAGTTAAACAGGAACCAATTGTCGCACAGGAAACATTGCCGCAAACTCAAATAAAGATTAATCGTGGTAGTAAGGGAACGGCAAACATAACCCTGCCCGATGCCGACCATGCTATGTTGTTTGAATTAGATAAGCAAATGAAAATGCTCAACAACGAGAAAACATATTCGCAGGAATTAGAATTTTTAGCGGAAGCAAACTACAACAAACTCAAAGAGAAATTTCCTGACCCGATTGGTACTGCCGATACTTACCGTAGAAGTGTTTTGAACGGTGTTAAAAATGTTGAAAAGGACGGGACTTATGCGGCAGAAAACTTTGCCGAGGTAAAGACAAAACTAGATGCCGAGGCAAAACGCTTTGATATTCCGGTAGACAAGCGTAATTCTAATAATGTCGGTGATAAAAAAGTTAAGGCCATGCAATACAATCACCCTGAATTAAAACCACATATTCAAGAACAGGCTAAAAATATCATGGGCGATCTTTCTGCATCATTAAAAGCAGAGCGTGGCGGTACAGTAGTTTATGGCGAGAATACCGGACCGGAGAATATCTCGTGGGGCAATAAACGCATGACTACCGACACTATTGCTAAACTTTTGGACGAGCAGAAGGCCAGTTATGACGATATTGAAAACGCATTGCAGCGCATTATTGACGATCAAGGGCAAGAGAATGTTGCCCTTGCTAAACGGATTGAGTTGTTAATTGACGAGCATTTAACAGAAGGTTATACCGATATTTACGGTAATAAATATCCTCCGGTTAAGGAGTATGTCGATGCTAAGAACAGGGCATACGGGACGGATATTAAGGCTAAAGAGACTAAGGATATGACGGACGAGGATTGGTTGGAGTTAGAGGGGTTGCAGGAGGAAATTAAGGGCGGTAAACAGGAAACTAAAACTATGTCCGAGGACATTGGACTAAAACCGGATAAAGCTGAAACCTATGATGAAGGAACGATTGGGGCGGCCAAACTAACTTTGCCGGAAAAACAATCCGTTCTCCCAGGCACTAACGAGAGGGTTAGAAGTTTCCAAAGAACCGCCATTGATGCGCCCGTAACCGATCTAGATACCAAGGCAGGTCTATTGGTAGATATTTACAGTAAAGGTCCGGGCGCGTATAAACCGATTACGAATATCGAAACCGAGGCAGCGGCGAGGAAGTTTATTGAAACTGACGGTATCGAAGAATCATTAAAGTATGTTTTTGACGAAAATGAGGTATCGGCACTAAAGCCGGCAATGGCAGGTCAGTTAGCGTATATTATGCAGAAGCAGGGCAGGCATGATGTGTCTGTAGAATTGCTTGAAAGTATGGGTAAGCAATTAACTTCTGCCGGCCAAATGACACAGGCAGTAAAAATATTTATGAATCTATCTCCCGAAGGCGTGCTGATTAAGGCAAACAAAGAAACAAAGAAAGCATTTAACGAGTTGCCGAAGCAGACTAAAGATAAGCACGATGATTTAAGCGGTAAATTGCAGGATGAATTTAACGGCATTGATAAGGAAGCAATCGACCAGGTAGTTAATGAAACACCTGAGTTGGGCGGCAATAAACCAAAACCAAAGCAGGGTAAACCGAATACCGAGAAACAGACTGACCCGGCTAATATGCTGGCACAAAAGATAGTTAGCTATACAAGACCTATGATGCCTGCCAATAGATTGACGCAGGAAATGCAGATGGTAAAAACCCTATTCTCTAAGGCCAAAGAAGTTTTGCCAACAGAGAAAACAAAATTGCCTAAGAAAAACGCATTAGATGAAGTCGTTACCGCACTACAACAAAGCGACAACTACCGCAAAACCTGGGAAGATGCTAAAAATGTAATTATTGAGGAAAATGGCGAATTGCCACAAGTAATGAAAGACGTTGAATTGTATATTGAGCATTATCTTAACGTACCGTATTCCGAAAGGTCACTTAGTAGATTGTTGTCAGAGGCGATCAAAAGTAAAGGATTTAATTTGGAGCAAAGTGCCTTTGGCATATCCTCGCTAACTTTCAAGAGCGTTCAAGAAGAAAGTCGCAATTTTATTAAAAGCATTATTAATGATAGCGGATTAACAGGTAGAAATGCAGAAGTTCTAGCTATGGAATTAGGTGTAAAACTTGACGAAGCGATAATGAAAAAAAGAGATATTACAAACAAGAAACGTGGCGAAAAAACTTCAGAATTAGCTGAAAAAATTATTAAGATGGCAACTAATACCCCAAAGGATTCTAAGTCCAATTTAATTAAAGAAATGTTCGATACCTTGATGCAGAAGGCCAAAGAGTCTATGCCGAAGGTGGAAGGTGCTAAACCTACCAAGGATGGCATGTTACCGATATATAACTCCTTAAATAACAGGAAAATGTTCAATCAGGTATGGTCAGAAGCTAAGAAGGATATCGTTAAGCGGCTAGAGGCAAAAGGTTTATCGGTTGAAGGTGTCAATCTTGACCAGATGTTTGCAGAACTTCTCTATCATCCCTACACTAAGGGACAGTTGAGTAGGGAAGTTACTAAGGGCATCAAGCAATACGGCATTGATGTGAATAATATTGTCCGGCAACACTTTACTGTAGCAGAGAAAACAGGTCAGACATTGGCTGAGAAATTAACTACCAGGGGTATGTTACGGAAGGATGAAGCGGCATTGTTGGCGCAGGATATTCAGGCCAGATTTGCCGAGATAGCGGAAACGAAGAAAGCGCAGATATTGAAAAATATGTTCCGTGAGAAGTCGTTGACTAAGGAACAGAGGACTATTGACCAGAAAATTATCGAATTGTCAAATCTTGGTGCGTTGTCTAAAGAGCAGTATAGGCGTTCTGTGGCTGAGAAAATGGGGTTGCCGGTACTGACTGAGGATATTGCCAATAGGTTAGTTTCCCTGTCCGAGCAGGCGCAGATGGCAGAAGGTCGGCAAGGTGAGATTCTAAGGGGGCAAATATCTAAGATATTAGCAGAGCAGCAACCGGTATCGTTTTGGAGAAAAGTTTCTTCGGTGCAGACCTTTGCTCAATTACTAAACCCCAAAACCGCCATTAGAAACTTGGTGGGCAATGCCGGATTTAATGCCCTGGAGAACGTCAGTGACGTTGTTGGTGCAGGCATCGACAAGGGCGTAAGTATGGTAACAGGAAAAAGGTCAAAGGTGCTACCGAGCATAGCGACACAGGTTAAGGGTGGAATTAAGGGAGTAAAAGAAGGTATTGAAGATGCCATGCTGGGCATTGACACGCTAGGTTATGATGGTAAATTCGATTTACCGCAAAGTAGGACGTTTAAAAAGGGCATCGTGGGTAGACTTGAAACAGCTTTAAATATCGAACTAAAGGCAACTGACCGGGCGTTCTATGAATCAGCAAGAACAGAATCTTTGCGCAATCAGATGTCGGCGGCGAAGGTCGAGAAACCCACGGATGAAATGATAGAACAGGCACACCTTGACGGACTTTACAGAACTTTCCAGGATGATAACGCCTTGAGTGCTTTTTTTGTTGGTCTTAAAAGACTAATGAATGACCCTGCTCATGTTCTTGGATTTGCAAAAGGAAGGCAGGCGCGTGAATTCGGGGCAGGTGATTTTATTGTAAAATATCCCAAAACGCCCGCAAACTTACTTATGCGCGGCATTGAATATTCACCGGCAGGCGTGATTAAGGTTATTACCGAAGCAACAAGATCCCTAGTTGGTAAAGAATTTAATCAAAAGGCTTTTGTTGAGTCTTTTTCAAGGGCGTTGGTTGGTTCTACTGCTCTATTTGGAACTGGTATTATTTTGCATAAACTAGGCATTATAACTGGCAGACCCGAAAAGGATAGGGAATTAGCGGAAATACAACGAGAGTCAGGTTTTGGTGAATACCGCATTAATGTTTCGGCACTAAAGAGAGTATTGTTTGGAGGTAATACTAAACCGCAAAATGGCGATAAAATAATCAGTTACGACTGGATGTTACCAAACTCCCTGCCATTGGCTGTTGGTGCAGACGTTGACAAAAACGCTGGCAAAGCAACTGGAATAGTTGGAACCATAATGAAGTCACTATCTACTGGCATAAACGCTTTTGCGGATCAACCTGTCGTGCAGGGCATCGAGACATTATTTAGTGGTTACGGGGAAATTGACCAAGGAATACTAAGGGTACTGCAAGGGGTTCCTTCTTCTTTTGTTCCGACACTACTAAATCAGGTTAAGCAGTTAATGGATAACCAAAAACGGGAAACATATGATCCTAATTGGGCAAAGCAAACTACCAACAAGACAATAAATAGAGTTCCTGGATTATCAAGTACATTGCCGCAAAAATACGGAACGCTTGGACAACCGCTTGAAGCATATCAGGACGGTAGTAATAGCCTTGGCAATGTGTTTTTAAATCCTGCATTTGTGAATGAATACAATCCAACAAAGCAAGCGCAGACGGTAATAGATATTAGCAACGAGACAGGAGAAACCAAACAAATTCCTAGAGTTGTTGATAAGTCATTCAAGGTAGATGGTCAGGATTTTGAGTTGTCCGGAGAAGAATACGCAAAATACCAGAAACTTGTTGGCGAAAAAACCAATGTCGGAATAGCTAGGGTATCTAGTAGACTAACTCCCGAAGCGCAGACTAAGCGGATACAAGGCATTATGGATAAAGCTAATCAGGAGGCAAAGATACAGATATTGAGAGATAGAGGTCTAAGGGTAGCCAAGCGAGGAAATGGCATAAAGATATTTGGGGAAATAGAAAACCGCCTAAATTAAAGGCGGTTCTTCTTTTTCCAATTCGGCGTTGTCATTCATCTTAGATGAAAGGAACCCTATTATTAATAGTGTAGATATAGATACTACAGCGTAAGCGGCAATAGACGATGTATATGTATTGAAAAAAGTTTCAGTAATTATCCATGAATTAATAAACCAGAACAATTCCGCAATAAACGGGAGCGACAGGGCAATGATCGCAGAAAATATACCTCCGTAATAGAAAGAAATTGCAATAGTCCATAGATGTATGGCCAGTCCCAATAGTCCAATAATGAAATAAAAAATACCGCCAGAAACAATGCCGGCACCGAGAAGAAATTTTTTCACCTTATAATTCACCTCCGATATTTGATTCTTTTTCTTTCTTTTTACTATCGAGTGGAGTTACAACCAATAACCACAGAGCGTTGATGCCGAGCGATACAATCCACCACATTGTATAATTTGCTTCTGTTTTCTTTGGGTCTTTACTGACCAGCGGTTGTATTGGTTCTATTTTTACCCCTGGTTTTGTAGACGATGTTAAATATGTTTCCATCCACATTTGACCAGTCCAATGATCAGTTTTCCATTTTATCACTCTGAAATCAGTCGTTTTTGTTGCCGCATACTCCCAACGATTAAACCATAACACCATTAGTATTATTGTTATAGAAATAGGCAATAACCAAGTCTTTCTCATAGCAACCCCTCCTTTAGTCATTCATATTCAATGGAGGGGGAAAATAGCCTTTGAAAAATAACGTCGAAACATAGGAAATAATGTCGCTAGTTATTACATTCTTTTTCTAATCCTTTTTTAATATATTCATTAGCGATAAATGATACACTTCTACGTTCTTTATCTGCTTTTTCTTTTAGTTTTTCGTGCATGTCTTTAGTAACCGTTACCGCGATACTTTTTTTGTCTGCTGGCAATGCCATACAGTATCACTCCTTTTTTGTTAATATAGTACCATACAGTAATAAACTTTTCAAGACAGTATTGACAATTTAGTATAGTATGGTACAATACCCTCAAAGACGGTAATAAACCGTATTTAACTAAAGGAGGAAAACTATATGGAAGTAGAGTATCTTAGTGGCATATTATCTGGGTGGGTAGACTGTATTATTGTGGATGGTTGCATATTAGTTAGTTATAAACTTTCTGAACTAGAACAGCAGGAAATTATTAAACAACATTGCGGAGGTGTAAAACGCTGATGAAAGCTTTAAGATTGGTCGGCACGACAACTATTTGCGGTGTCAGTGTCCCTAAAATTTCAGGAGGTTTTAGTGAAGATAAGAAGGCAATGTTAGCTAAGACTATTGCTGAAATTCATGGCAAGGAACTCAAGGTAGTCAATCAGGCAATTAACATGAATAGGGAAAGATTCGTTGATGGCGTTGATGTTATTGATATTAAAAACTCGGTCAATTTAGTTGACCTGTTTTTAGATAGTGGAATTATGTCTAAACAGTCAATAGCTAATTCTGTTAACATCTATCTCTTATCAGAAAGAGGTTACGCCAAACTTCTGAAAATTTTTGACGATGATCTGGCATGGGACAAGTACGAAGCAATCCTGGATGAATATTTTCATATGCGGGATGAAATCGTATATCCATTAACAACCGGCAGACATAACTATTTGCAAATAGCACCGATTATTGAGGACGAACTTACCATAGCTAGATTAATATCCGAAGCGACAGGAATTAAGCCCGGTATAGCTAATTCTATAGCCATAAATAGAATTGAACGCAAAACAGGGGAGTCGTTGGATGAATATAAGAAGGCACTCCCAGCAGCAGAACATGAGACAGGTTCCTATACCGCTACTGAATTAGGTGAAAAAATGGGCGGTATTAGGGCAGTAGATATGAATAAGAAACTTTTAAATCTTGGATTGCAGTACCAAGATACGTATACCCGTACTTCAAAGAAAACAGGAGACAAGAAAACGGAAAAGCAATGGCGACTATCCGATGAGGGTCGTAAGTATGCAGAAGAATTTCCGTATGAAAGAAACGGCCATAGCGGTTATCAAATAAAGTGGAATGATTCAGTTATGCAGTTACTATAAAATAAGGCCAGGAGGTTTGATGTGAGCAAGAAGCATAACTCTATAATATGTCTAGTCGAAACATGCCTTTATAATGACAGTGAAGGTGGTTGCATATCTAGTGTTGGGCATACAATTATCTCTCCAAAAGGCGAAGAAGCAGTTTGTTGTTGTTATGAACACAAGGAAGAAAAAACTATTCGTCTAGTGGTTGACAATAAAAAATAGTTTATTTTAAGCACTCCTTCGGGGGTGTTTTATTTTACCCATTACAGAAAAATTACAACAAATATGGTATAATTAATTAGATATCATCGATAAAACAAAAACGTGATGCCCGCCAATCCCAGGAGGATTTATCAGCGGTGGGTGGTTACGACACCCTGCATCACGTAAATAGTATAGCACGACAATGAGAATCTGGCTACCAGGAGGTAATCTAATGTGACACAGGAACAGGACGTTGTGCGATTACAGGAGCAGGTAAAGACATTATTTGCAGCTCAGAAGGATTTATCGGTAGATTTAGAGCGACATGAGCAAGAAGATAAACAAGCATTTGCGGA
>Ga0209728_1000131_pt1 | contig 68255 bp, 68 predicted proteins | sample RifGroD1_FD_183997 | JGI IMG/M metagenome (GOLD analysis project Ga0209728, IMG submission 183997) | Groundwater microbial communities from Rifle, Colorado, USA - Groundwater D1 (SPAdes) (version 2) | ecosystem: Environmental > Aquatic > Deep subsurface > Groundwater | place: Rifle, Colorado... | reverse complement strand
AAACACCGCCTCAAACTCCATTTCTAAATCCTGCATCAGCAGGTATAGGGCAACCGAGTTTACGCCGAAACCCATCGATAGGTAATTTTTCAAATTCTGCTCCATCGCGAAAACTGATTATACTTTCGAATATGGCAGGGCTTTATTGCCTGCCACCCCACCACTATTCCCCACAAAACTACCATTCCAAAAACCAACTGTCAATAACCTATTTCTATAAAAACGCATTAGTGCAATAATACCCTTGCACAGTAAATAATTATGTGCTAAACAATACTCATTCGCTAGTAGCATAATACTACATTGGAGGTTAGGAAAATGTTCAAGTTTAAGCCGAAAAAAGTACGGAAACTCAGAGAGAAGCATAAGCTCACGGTTTACTCATTTGGTAAGCGCATCGGCGTGAAAACCAATTTTGTCGTGAACGGGTATGAGAACGGATCGATTACCCCTTCGGTTCCGACGCTCGAAAAAATGTGCGCGGAATTTGGGGTTGAGCCGAACTACTTCTTCACCTGAGAGGAAGGGTGATGAGCAAGGAATTGTCCGAAGCGGAAGAGAGTTTTTATCTGGCCATCAGGGCGTTCAAACATCCCATCCCGGAGCGTGAGTTTTTATTCCTGCCCGGGAGAAAGTACAGGATCGACTTCGCGTGGCCGGAGCAGAAAGTAGCACTGGAGGTGGAGGGCGGCCTTTACCATGGCGGCAGGCATACCTCAATCACCGGGTTTGAAGGTGATTGCATCAAGTATGCTCTTCTCGCTCAGAACGGGTGGAGGCTGTACAGATTTTCAACAGGGCAGGTCAAGAAAGGGATTGCCCTCATGTTCATGGAGGAGGAGTTTAGGCGATGGGCCGAAAACGATACGACAGGAGGCGGGCGCTGAACCTCGAAGAGTTGAAGGAAGAGCCGAGGAAGTCGAGCTCGTATCGAAACGTTGGATTTCACCGATGGAGGAACAGAAGTGAAGGAAGAAAACAGAGCAACATACGCTGACGGTATTCTTTTTCTTGGAGAGCTGCGAGACGGTGATTGCGTGGCGGAACTTTACGAGAAAGTGAAAAACATCACTGCGGCATGTGTGCAGACCGGGAAGAAGGGAGAACTTATCTTGAAACTCTCATTCTCCCCACAAGGTATGCAGGTAATTATCAAGGATGACTTTAAAGAGAAGGTGCCTCAATTCACCGTACAGCCTACGGTGATGTTCGCAGATTCGGATGGCAATATCACCCGCCGGAGCCCCAGGCAGATGTCCCTTGGCGACGCCGTGAAGGTGAAAACCAAGGCTGATACCGTGAGGGTTGACGGAGAGGAAGAATCTGTAAGAGTGAACCCTGAAACAGGCGAAGTAATCAGGGTCCAGTGATCCAGTAAGAAATCAAATACACACCAACAAGAAGGAGAACTTTCATGAAAGAAATGGAGAAAATCCCGGCTGCCGAGTCGATCAGGGAGTTGCTTATGAATGGATTGGCTATGGCGAAAGTAAATGAAGAAAAGGAGATGCTTTATGCCATCCTTCCGGAAGGATGTTCGTTGGCAACTCACGACCTCGCCAAGCGCAACGAGGAGATGGAAGACCGCAGAATAGTCAGGGAAACCGGCCGGCCGATGCGGAACACCGGACTCGTGACCGTTGCCGACGTCGACTCTTTCGTCCTCATGGTAAGACGGGAGTTAATCCCGGCCACCACCATCATCAAAGCTGACGTGGAGGAGCGTACCTTTAAGGCTATCATCAACTTCGCCGAGAATGGCGAGAAGGCTGGGCACAGCGACAGGAGTATCAATTTCGAGCTGGTCGCCACTGAAGAATTCAAGCGATGGCTTGGGAAGAACAGGGTTCACATGGGGCAAATGGACATTGCCTATTTCATCGAAGAAAACCTTGATAGTATCAGCGACCCACCAGCCGGCGAGATGCTGACCATGGTACAAAATCTCAAGGTCAAGAAGCGGGCGAAATGGGAGAGTTCGATCGATACCGCCACCGGTCAACAGAACGTTTCATATTCCGAAGAGGTGAAGGGTGAGCAGCAGAAGGGAGACATGGATTTTCGGTCTGCTTTCACCATTACCGTCCCGCCGTTCTACGGCACCAAGCCTTACGAAATTCAGTGCAGCCTCCGGTTCTCGGTCGAGGACGGCAGCCTGAGAATCTTCTTTGTCATGCAGAATCTGCATAAGATTCTGGACCATGCCTTCAACTCCGAGATGGAGAAAATCAAAGAAGCGATGGGTGAGTTGCAGGTACCAATTATCAACGTTCGATAAGGCCAACCTGAAATAAAAACTCCCCGGCCCAAACGAGAATGGACCGGGGAGCAACGGCGTGACGAGCCAACCCACAAGGAGAATATTACCATGAAGTTGATAGAATTACAAATCCGCAATTTTAAGGGATTCACCAATTTTACTTTTACCCCGGACGGCAAGAACTTGACCGTCTATGGTGACAATGCCACCGGCAAATCAACGATCTGCGATGCCGTACAATGGCTCTATTTTGGCAAAGACAGCCTGGACCAAGCTAACTTCGCAATCAAACCGATCGGCATGGTTGGGACCCCAATCGCACCAGTTGAGTGTGAAGTAAAAGCCGTCTTCACCAATGGAATTTCCCAGGGAACCACTTCCCTTTGCAGGGTAATGACTGAGAAGTGGACGAAACAACGTGGCTCGGTCCTAAAGGAATTGACGGGGCACACGACAGAATATTATATCGACGATACGCCGGTCACCGAAGGTGCCTATAAAATTAAGGTTGGCGAGATCACTACCGGCGAACAGATATTCAAACTGCTCACATCCTGCACCTATTTCAACGAGACCATGCACTGGAAGGAGCGGATAACTCTTCTGCTTAATATCTGCGGCACCATCACTGACGCCGATGTCATCAACGCCTTCCCCGAACTCTCGGCTCTTCCTGCTCTCCTTCAAGGAAAAGATCCGGAAGCCTTCAAGGCGACCATCATGTCGCAGCGGAAAGAAATCAATACCAAGATCGAGGGCATTCCGGCGAGGATTGACGAGGTGCAGCGTGGCCGGCCGGAGAATGTCGATTCCGGCCAGAAGAGCGCCAAGGCTGATTTTCTCACGTCGACAAGAAACCTGCTGGCGGCCAAAAACACCGAACTCACCCAGGCGGAAATGGGTGGCGGGGTGGCGGCGACCAAGGCGAAGATCGCCGATGTCGAATTGCAGATCACTCAGCTGAAAAATACCATTCTGCAGGCCAAGAACAAGAAGGTCCAGGATATCCAAGAGCGGCTCAACAACTTGAAACAGGAAGAGCCAAAACTCAACCTGAAGACCAGCACGGCAAAAACCAATCTCGGCATAGCCACCAGCGACCGGCAGCACACCGTCGAGGTGACGGAGAAGCTCAGGGATGAATATGCCGCTATCGACGCCCTTGTTTTCACCGGAAACCACTGCCCATATTGTTCTCAGGTTCTCCCGGCAGATCACTGCCCATATTGTTCTCAGGTTCTCCCGGCAGATCAACTGGAGGCAGCAGAGAAGGCCTTCAACTTGGAGAAGTCCACAAAACTGACCAAGTGCGTGGAAACCGGCCAGGCGAACAACCAGCGGATCTCCGAACTGGATGCCGAAATTAAGGCGTATGGCGTCGAGATAGAAGCCACAGGCAAAACCATTACCGACCTCAAAAAAAGCATTCAGGAAGTCACCGGCGAGTTGCAAAAGGCAAAAGATGATGACGGCAAAACTCAGGAACTCACCGCCCTTGATTTTTCCATGAGCAACCTCCATCTGGAACTGGAAAAGAACAAGTTGGGGAGCCGCGATCTGGTAGAGAAACTGACAGCCGAAAAAACCAGGCTCGAAAAATCAATCGAAGAAACCGAGAAAGTAATCGCTCAAATTGATCAGGCTGAAAAAGACGATGCGCGAATTGCCGAACTCAAGCAAGAAGAGAAGGACCTGGCCGCGAAATTCGAGGTAACTGAGCGCAACCTCTTCCTTATCGAAACCCTGATCAAAAAGAAATGCGAGATGCTGGAAGGCGTAATCAACAGCCGATTCCCCACAGTGCGATTCAGATTATTCAAGAACCAGATCAACGGCGGTATCGAGCCAATTTGCGAAGCCGAAGTTTGCGGGGTGCCCTACAATTCTCTCAACCATGCAAAGAGGATCCACGCCGGGCTGGAAATCATCGATGTGGTTGGCGACTACTACGGCTTCCATCCGATGGTATTTGTGGATGGGAAAGAATCACTGACCACCATGCCGGAGATGAAGAGTCAGGTGATTTGCATGGTGGTGTCGGAACCGGATAAGAAACTGCGTTTCGAGGCTCAATAGGAAAGTAATATCAATATCTGCGATGGAGCAGAAATGAACACATCTGAATTTAGAAAAGAACTCGTGAAAATAATGCCTGGGTACGAATGGACGGTGCATAGACCGTACTCTGACGTGGGCGGATATCTTTCTGCCACCGGTATACAGAGTAGCGGGTTTAATCGGCTTTCAACTTTACAAGTCGTGAGAAGAGAGAGAAATGAAACTGTCGAATATGAAGTGAAAAGTTCGGGTTTCGGTAAAAACTCCCCATGGCTATCTGAAGCAACAGACGGCACTCTCGCAAGGGCGCTGCGGACGCTTCAAACACACTACGAACACAGGGCTTCTTTGCATGCAAGCCACGCCAGAGCACTGGAATCTGCTCGTAAGCCAAAGCCCACAGCCTGAGGTTAACATGTCTGAAATAAGGTTCACCACTGACAATATCAAAGACTTCCAGAATGGCTTGGCATACGTCAAGCGGAGCAGGGATAATCGCCGTCAGCCGACAGTACGGATAACTCTGCCAGACGGCACCAGCACGGCCCTATGCACATCGACCTATAATTACAACATGTCATATGAAATGCAGTGCATAGTGGCACAACGCATAGCTGATTTATGGAATTCTCAACGTTAGGAAAAGATTGGTTATAACTGAATATTTGCCAAAACCCATGATCAAAATAACCACAATTGCCTCATCATCATCCGGCAACTGCTACCTCCTCGATAACGGGAAATCGAAACTTGTTATCGAGGCCGGAATCAGTATTGCGAAGATCAAAGAAGCGATGGGTTTTCAGTTGTCGTCATCTGCTGGGTGCCTGGTCAGTCACGGCCATGGCGATCATGCGAAGGCGGTAAAGGATATGATGATAGCCGGAGTGGATGTTTTTATGAGCAAAGGTGCCGCAGAACAGATCGGAGCGACCGGTCACCGCATGAATCACGTCCAGGCGCTGCAGCAATTCACGGTTGGCGGATGGACCGTGCTGCCGTTCGACGTGGTTCATGATGCTGAAGAACCACTTGGATTCATTATTGCGTCCGGTGATGAGAAGGTCCTCTTTATAACCGATCTTGCCTATTGCAAGTATCGATTCTCAGGGGTTACGCACCTGATGATCGAGGCGAATTTTTGCGAGAAGATCCTCGCCGAGAACGTGGCGTCCGGATTGGTCGAAAAAGAGCGCTGCTGGCGGATTATAAAGAGCCACATGAGCATTCAGCGGGTAGTAGACCTCCTAAGGCAGATGGATAAAAGCAGGTTGAAGGAAATTCATCTTCTTCATCTCTCGTCGGCGAATAGCCATGAGGCGATGTTTAAGAAATTAGTTGCAGAAACGACCGGTAAAACAGTTTACGTAGGATAATAATTTGTACTAAGTTGTTCAAAAAGTTTGACTGTTCTATGTAGTATGGTATTCTTACGCCATCGCTTAGCGGATGGCACCCGCGCAGTAAGGGCGATAAACCAGAATTACAGGTGACATGTTGAATAATCGAAACTTTTTTAAAATGGCAAGCAGCTGGACGTGCCAAACTATTCCACCTTGGGTACCTGTGCCCTTGGAAGGTGGAATAGGTCCAGCTGCTTGCCATTTTTTTTGGTGAAACCTATGCGAGAAAAAGATGACATAGATGATGATTTTGAAGATTGGATAGAAAGATTGCGCGAGTACTCCAAGGAGAAACGAGAAATTTTTGAATCTGGAATGCCTTTCTCGCAGGATGTTCACGAAGAACTGATTGATAATCATAGGGTGTGACTGTGGGCACATCATCGACAAGATACAGGACAGTGCATTGTCTGATATGGAATGATGATAAATTTCCTTATATGTCCGACTATGGAAAACTCGTTTTTCTTCACCTCCTCACCACAACGTTTTCATCACCATTCGGTTGCTTTAAGGCGGGGAAAGCATCGCTCCTTGAAGAGTCTCGAATGAACCTCGAAGGGTTTGGCAAAGGGTTTGCCGAAGGGTTAAAAGCAGGTTTGTTTAAATATGACGAAAGGACCCTTACTATCCTTCTTCCAAACTTTCTGAAACACAATAAACCGGCAAATCCGAATGTGGTAAAAATGTGGGGAAAACTGTTTTCAGAGTTGCCTGACGGACCATTGAAAAACGAGAATTACTTATTAATAAAAGCATGTTGCGAAGGGTTAGGTAAAGGGTTTGCCGAAGGGTTTGCCGAAGGGTTTAGGGAACCATGTCGAAACCATATGCCAATACAGGAACAGGAACAGGAACAGGAACAGAATAATAACAACCTTTCCGCTTCTGACGAAGACGGTGGAGTAAAAGAGGTTGAAGAAGAGACTTTTTACCTTTCAAAGAAAAAACGAAAATTAAAAGGAAAGGTTCTTGAAAATTTCAATCTTTTCTGGGCAGCTTTTGCTTACCCGAAAGCAAAAGCTGAGGCAGCTGACGCCTGGTTGGACGTATATTCGCAAAATCTCGTCGACGCCATTATAAACGCCGCAAGAATCGAAGCAGCAGAGAGACCGAGAATTATCGCTCAGGGGAAAACACCAAAGTACGCCCAAGGTTGGTTGTCGGGGAGAAGGTGGGAGGATTCACTCGGGGAAGATGGTAGCAATAAATTATTCGACTGCGAGCGATGCAATTACAAACTCAACCACCAAACCACATGCTGGAAAGAGGGCCGTAAAACATGCTCATCATACCAGAAGGTTGAGTTATGAACGCGCCGCACAGTCTTCAATCAACAAGAGTCCCGCCGCAGAATATAGAGGCCGAGATGTCTATCATCGGCACATGCATGCTTTACCCAGACGCTGTGACAACCGTAGTCGCAGAGCTTGCCCCGCAGGATTTTTACAAGACGCATCACCGAAGTATTTTTGAGGCAATTTATTCTCTTTGGCACAAGAGGGTCAACGTCGACCTTGTAACCGTTTCGTCTTTCCTGAAGGATATTTCGAAACTTGAGGAGGTCGGAGGTTTCGCATACCTGTCATCGCTTTGTGCTGTGGTCCCGATAAGGTCAAGAATAAAAGATTTTTGCCAGATCGTGAAAGAGAAGGCGAAAGCACGGCAGTTGATCAAGGTCGCCGAAGAAATCGCCGGATCATGCTATGACGGTGCCCCGGTAAATGATCTGGTGAATGAGTTTGGCCAGGAGATCGTTAATCTGTCCACCGATGACACCGAATATACCAGGGATATCTCCGTCATCACTGATTCGTTACTCAAACACATCACCGAAATCCATAATGGTGAGAAAGACACGTTTGGGCTTCCAACCGGATTTGCTGATTTCGACAGCCTGATTGGAGGCCTACAAAAAGCAGAGGTGACTATTATTGCCGGCCGGCCAGCGATGGGGAAAACCACATTTGTCATGAATATCGCCCATCATGTGGCTAAGGCCGGGACGGGGGTGTTGATTTTCTCAATGGAAATGGCATCTGAAAGGCTGGTACAAAAACTCATCTCGACCATCTCTGGCGTGAACACCAAAAAAATGGATCGGGGTTTAATGACGCCTGATCAATTAAAGGCTGTTCAGGAAGCGGCAATTTTTCTAAAGAAACTGCCAATCACCATTGATGAAAGCTCTGCCCTTGGTATCACCCAAATTCAAGCCAGAGCGAAAATCCAGGCCATGAGGCGATCTATTGGCCTGGTGGTTGTCGATTATATGCAACTCGGGAAAGCCAAGGCAGTTTCCAGGGAGCAAGAGATTACCGCAATTTCTGCAGGGCTTAAGGCTTTGTCGAAAGATTTAAATGTGCCGGTCATTGCCCTATCACAGCTTTCCCGGAAATGTGATGAGCGACCGGACAAGAAACCAATGATGTCTGATCTCCGGGAATCTGGTTCGATTGAACAAGATGCAGGGGTTATTGCCTTCATCTATCGGGATGAGGTGTATAACACGTCAGAAGACAATCCGTTACGAGGATTGGCTGAAATAATCGTGAGGAAAAACAGATACGGCGATCCTGGAACTGTGAAAATGTTCTTTGATGGGGGCCGGTGTAGGTTCGGCGATATGGTTCAGGAAATAAACTAGGTGGCGGCCGGTTGTGACCACTAAGAAAGTACAATCAACCAGAGGCACCTATGAAAAATCGCAATCAAAAGTATCGAGTAAAATACTGGAGGCAGGTTAACCCGGAGTTTGGCGAGTGGGTAAAAACTGGCCTGATGTCGAAAGACTCAGCGGAAAAAGTTGCCGAGAGTCTGAGAGAATATCACGAACTGGTGGAGGTATACGAAGATGAAAACGAATGAGCAGAAACGCAAAGAATTTGAAGAATTATCACGACCTTTAATAAAGTGGCTGAACGATAATATGCATCCTCACGCTACGATTATCATCGACACCACACATGCTGAACTGGTGGAAGGTGTTTGCGCTTTCACCACAGAAGACTACCTGAAAGACTGAAAAATGAACGGTGTGGCAGAAAGGTAGAATGCACTCCTAAAGCCTGGCGCTGATTCTATCAGTGGGGAAGCCGGGTGCTGCGCGGTTCGATTCCGCGTCACCGTTCATGCCCGATAGTAACTGAACATCAACCAGAGAGAAAAATGAGAGAGCCAAGAGACTTCTGCGGCAAATGCTACAAACTCGACCGACGGCAATCGTACTGCGAAAAGCATAAGACGAAAGTCGGAAAAACGAGCACTGGGTTGTTCGTGAAATGCCCTGAGTGCATCGAGGGCAATATCAGGGGTAAAGCGTAAGGCTGGTTTGCCTTCTGTGCTTGCGAGGTTGACTGTAGGCGGAAGAACAAGGTGCCGCGCACAAGAACGTACGTGGCAAGCTACATAATGATGTTAGAGAGGCGTATACGCTGTTTAAAATCATCGGGAGGCGGGTGAGTGAGTGGTCAAAAACAGTACAAGCCGTATTGGGCGGAGCAGGAAGAATCGACAAATAGGTTTTCGGCTGGTTATGAGATTAAAACGTCAGTGAAGGATGAGGTGATCTTCTCCGAGGTCGTTTCTCACCTTGGTAGTATCCGAGAAAACATCACAATGTTGGTGATGAACACACAGGAAGAAGAGATCAAAAAACAGTTGATCAAACTCGGGTGGACGCCGCCGAAAGGGAAGAAGGATAATATCCTCTACCGCCTCGCCCGTCTCATCCGCAACACTGATGGCCTTCACCCTTCGACATGGGGGAACCAGGCCGGGCAACTTCTCGTCGAGTTGAGAGGGATAGATGAAGAGCGGTACAACTCGGAAGTTATGGGGGCTGGATCATGACTGATTATTTCAACCTTCAAGACTTGGTGGTAAACGCCAAAGCCAGGGCGATGACCGGTACTTTCGATGGGACGAACGACACCTTCGATTACCTGATTGCCTGCCGGAGTTTCTTCGTGCCGCAGCGAGCCAAGGTGATCTTCACCCGGGATGCTGGATATCATTCTTGTGGGTGGTGGAAAAATCCTGACTACGAACAATGCTACCATTTGTCGATTTCTTTCGAGGATGGATACCTTGCTCGCCGGGCCGAGGTGTTGGCAAAAGCGTTTTTTGGCGACGATGTTCGATTGCTGTGGATCGAGCCGCCACATACCGCCAAAGGAAAACAACTTGAGGTGTGGCACTATCGGTTGTTCTGTGATCCGGCGTGGAAAGGGATAAAGCCTTGTGGTGAGGTTTATTCCCCAAGGATGCCGAAGGGGTGGATGTCTTTTTCTGAAAAACATGGGAGAAAGAAATGATGAGCGACAACCAGAACGGAAAAACACGCCGGCCAAAATTTGGCGACAAAGTTATTGGCATTTACGCCAGCGAGAATAACCCGCTAAAGGAAGGGATATTCGTCGAGGAAAAACGCCGAATAGGCCGCATGAATCCAGGTGTATTTTATCGAGTAACGGACGGTCGCGGAAATTTTTGGGAGTACCAAGATAAATCCACCAAGATCATACAGAATACCTCCGCCGCACGGCGACTCGTAGAATGTGAAAACTGCGAGCTATCGCAGGCTAAAACGCAGGTAGAGCGTCAGATTGAGGCGATACGGGCGGCTGTGAAATTCTGGAGAGAGGATATTCTTCTTTGTTACGAATGGGAATGCAATGAAAGGGAAACAATATTACTGGAATATCTTAACGATATCGAAAAGATTCTGGAGGAAGGCAAATGAGCAAACTGGATGATGTAGCAGATTACTGTGAAGAAAAATTGGGACAGATTGAGAGATGCTTTAAGCCAGGTAAGAAAATCACGCTTCTCGTTCGATCGCCTGAGAACGATAATGCCGACTTTCTTTTGACCACTGATGATTTGGCAGAAGTGTTAAAAGCTGTGCAGCGCAGAAAGGATGCGGATGCCGCAACGGTAAAGGAAAAATCAAATGGCTGATCAATACGTAATGGGAAAAGGAGTAGACGGTCCGAATTTCAAGGACTATTCCGGCAGCAAGTTTGGTGATTGGGAAGTGCTGTCTGTGGTCGCCGTCGGCAATAACCGGCCAACCACATGGCTCTGCCGGCACAAGTGCGGCCACGAGCGGGTGTTGCGGGTCGATCAGTTGCGCCGGAAGAGTAAGAAATATTGCACTTGCGAGGGTGCGCCGGTGAAGGCCAGGAAAAAGCAGCGGGTGGCGGAAACGACCGGCAGGATCGCCAGTCGCTTGCGATCGATGAATAAGACGAAGAGCGAAGAGGCTCAAAAGCAGTTCGCCGCTCCCCCAGTTGAGCCGCCAAAGGTCGAGGTGGAAAAACCGGATGAAAAGAAGAAGGCCAAAAAGAAATTGACGCCTGCTGAACTTGGTCGCATGCAGGCTGAATCTTACGCGAAAGGTTATCAGGCGAGGGGGTGGGTTTGATGGGAAACGATTTCGATAAAAAGAGAGTTGGCACAGGTACGGCCGAATGGGCCGAGGTGAATGAAAACATATGCCGCGGATGCGCGAACAACTGCCTCTATTGTTATGCTGCCAGCAATGCCAACAGGTTTGGCCAAAGGAAAAGGGAAGATTGGGCGCGGGAGGAGTTAACGAAGCGGGCAGATATCAAGCATTACCCCGCCAGGGATGGCGTTATCATGTTCCCCAGTAGCCACGATATCACGCCTTTCAATGTGGACGCTTATATTCGAGTGGCAAATTTGATTCTTGAAAGCGGTAATAAACTCCTGATCGTTTCAAAGCCTCGACTGGAATGTGTGGAGAAAATGATCGATGCTTTCATGGGGCGCCAGAGCCAAATACTTTTCCGGTTCACTATGGGAACCACTGATCCTTCCATTTCTCTCTTCTGGGAACCTGGAGCGACCGAGCCAAATGAAAGGCACACGTGTCTCGTGAGTGCATTCTTGGGCGGATATCACACCTCAGTTTCGATTGAGCCAATGCTCCAAGGTTTCGAGGGAACGGTAAAATTGGTCGAGTTGATCAGGAAATTTGTCACCGATACGATATGGATTGGCAAGATGAACAAGGCCAGGTTGCGGGTGCCGGGAAAATACCGGAAAGAAGTTGAGTGGCTTGAGGAGTTGCAAAACGATGGGCAGATAATGGCTCTTTACGAAAGGTACAATGACGATCCGATTATCCGCTGGAAGGACAGTATCAACGCGGTTGTCGAGAAGCACAGGGGGCGGAATGGTCAAAATTAACCTGTCAGCCACCACGGAAGAAATCCTCGCCGAAGTGGAAGCCGAACTGGCCCGGGCAATCCGTATCAATGGCCACTTCCTCAGCAAGTGGGAAGCATTCGGCGCGCTCACCGAGGAGTTTTACGAGGTGGTTGAGGCCTTCCACAAAAGCACGGAAAATGCCCCAGAGCGCAATACCGACCTCCATATCGAACTGGTGCAGCTCGCGGCGATGTGCCGGAAGTGGGCTGTGAGTGAGATGCAGGTTGTCTCCTGGAAACCGGATGGAAGCGAGAAGACCAGGAAGACCATGGAGGCGCTCGGGTATATCGCGAGTGCATATCATGGATTGGCGAGCGCTTTTGATCAAGAGCGGGGAATCGGTTTTCATCTGGAAAAAATTCATGACGGGTGCGTGGCGGCTATTATGTGGCTCTGCACGATCCGTCGTTTAGAGCCTGGTGACCGGACAGGTGAATGTGGGGTATATCGGTTTGAAGGACCGTGAGGAGGTGAGGTGAAAACTTTCTTTTCCGAGGAGATGCTTGAAAATTGTGTCTCCGCTGATTGCGTGATCGCTGAAGCGAAAGAGTATGGCAAAAAGTTTCGCTTCAGTTGGTATTGTGGAATTGTTGTTGGTTATCAGTATAATGGGAAACTGTATTTAACCGAAATCAAGATAGTTTCTCCCTTTCAAAACAAGGTAAATGGACATGACGGATAAGGAGAAGTTGCTAAAATTGTTGAGCGAATTCGGAGTTGGCTTTAGGGAAGAAGGGAAATCGGTGATCTGCGATGAAGGAATGGATAAGGTTGAAGGATATCCTGGTTTCTTCACCGAGTTTGAATTCGATATCGACGGTAAATTCCTATCGATGGGGGGGGCGGCAGAGTAAAAAATCGTGTGGTGATTGGTCATTTCGGGAAAAATTTTCAGAGTACAAGGGGTGTGTGATGGATGAAGAATTGAGTGAGTGCCGGAAGGCGTTTGGAGAGTGGTTTGCCGGGGAATACCCCCTATCTGAATACATATTCGATCACGCAAACATCGAAGCCATGAAAATTTCATGGCAAGCCGCCTGGGACAGCCGCGCACCGGCCGCCGACATGATCGCCATGCCGCTACGCCTCACCGCTGAAAACGGTGCCAAAGGTGCGCTCATGGGCGAGTTCTACGAGAGTATCGAGGTGCGAAATCCTGATTACTGCGACTGCGGTGAGTGTAATTTATGTGAGACTTTTCCGAATGCGGATGAGACGATTACCGAGAAGGTGCCGGTGAGTTGGCCGACGATCAAGAAGATTTACGCCAAGGTTGTTGAGCTTCTCGGAAAACCATTACCAGTACTGCCGGAGGATGGAAGATGACACTCACCGAAGATCAAAGAAAAGAATTCGAGAAAACCGTGCGGCCGCTCATTAAATGGCTGAACGACAACATGCACCCGCATGCTACCGTGATCGTGGATTCGATGAGGGCGGAACTTGTCGAAGTGGTGTGCGCGTTCGTGACTGAAGAATATCTGGTGGATTGAAAATAGAAAGGCCCTGCCGGGAAACCAGCGGGGCCTTTTGTAGAAGTTCCAGTTGGATTAGAAAGGGATATAGCCTACGTCTTCACCGTTATTGATACGCCAAAGCAGTTGTTCTATCCTGTTTTTCAACTCTCTGACTGACTCTTCCTTTTTGTTCCTTGACTCTTCGTTTTCTTTGATTTTACGAAGCATTTCATATGCTTTTTCATCAAGGTCAACAGCGCATCTTACTGGATCATCGCCATCCGCCAATTCAGCGGTGACCGATATATTGTCATAATTATTTCCGGATATTTTCCGTGTAATGTGCGTTATTTTCATATTCATTTCCTTGGTTGATATTCTTCTATATCATTTTCAACTTCTTGCCAATCCCCCAACAGGTAGGGCAAAACCCAACCACCACAACCGGGACATCATTCTCGCTTCTTCGCTCGGCCTTCGCCTGATCTGTTGCCATCGCGGTCAGCCGCTCGTCGAAGTCTTCAACCCGGTTGATACCGACCGCCGTCAGGTGGGATTGCTCCCATTTCGACAGGAGGCGCTTTGCTTTTCTGGTCTTCAGCATCTGTTCATCTCCTTGAGATCGTGCATTTGCGTCACGTAGTGAAGTGCTTCGGGAAAATTGATGCGATACATTACCTGCGCGTCTACCGGTCTGCTCCGATATAAAATGAAGTCGAAGTGGAACATAGCTTTGAACATTTGGTGCTGATATTGCTGGTTGATCTGCCACGAGTTCATGTGTTCTCCATTTTTTGATGTTGATGTTTGACCGCTCGACTGCAGGCGGGATTTCTCCCGCCGTGGTCCAATGGTCAAACGAATCGCTTCAGGAAGTCGATAGCTGCTTCCAGGGCGTTGTCTTCAGATTCCCTCGATATGTCGCAGTGCGAGATAGTTTTAAGCAAATCTTCAAGTTCTTCGATCATTATAGGGTGAACTTTCAGGGGAGCGTTTTCCTTTTTCGTGGCAGAGTCCATGAATCTCACATGGTGAGCAGGGACCAATTCCACTTGACCATCAGGCCATTCGACTACTGCCGCGGTGTAATTCCCTGGTCCGCCATCAAACTCCTCGTGATCGACGCCAAATTGATGGAATAATGCCTCTCCTTTTTCTTGTTTCAGGTTTCTCTTTGCTTCTGTGTTCCAAACCATCGCACTAACCATAACCTTTCTCATATCGTTCTCCTATTCGTCGATTGAATCGTTGTTGATTTCCACGATGTGGCCGCACATTTCGCATTTGTAGAGCATCCGCTCGCCGGTCCGGTGGAGGCAGACGCCGATTCCTTTTTCATTGCAGCAAAGGAAGTGGTGGGGCCCGGCGCCACACTTGCAGGTATAGACTTCGATGGTGCTGGACTTGATGATCTCGAATTCCGGTTTATCTTCCGCTGGCATATCCATCGACCATCCCCAGAGAGCAGGATCCGGAAGCCCGGCGAAGACCACGACCAGTTCGTAATCGTCTTGCGTGATCGGCTGCCGGCCTTCATTCTCGTCGGTTCGCATGGCCTCGATCAATGCCAGTTCGGCCGCATGCTGGGCGTTACCTCCCTCGATCTGGATGAGGTGGTAGGGCTCAGGGTAATCGTCGATGATGTAGGAGGGTTTCCTGATAATGGCGGTCCAGGCGGTGAGTCCATCGTCATTCTCAAGTTTGTCGTTGACTGCGTTCAACTCCAAGGCCGAAAGACCAATGCTGTCTATCATCTGCTGTTCGACAATTGAGTGCGCGTCGAATACTGAGCAGCCTGTTGTTGCCATGTCGGATACGTGGACTATTGGGCCGCCCTGCTTCTCTCGCAGATCGGCGTCCTCAGTGTCCGCCTTTCCCCATTGAATATTACTTTGGTCTTCTTCTCTCATACCTTATTCTCCTTCATGGTTTTGATAAGTGCCTCGATCTCGCCGGACTCGTGCGCCGATTCGAGCGCGACCAGGTGGGCCTGCATCTGCACTGATTCCTTCCGTCCGTATGCCCCCCGCTCGATCTCGCTGACTCGGTGCGGGGATGTGCCGAGCAGCTTGGCCATGACCGCTTGGGATATGCCGAGCTTTGCGCGGATAGCTTTGATGGTGATCATTGCAACCCCAAAGCGTTTCGCGGGATCTCGAAAAAAGGCTTTTTCCCCTCTTCCCTGGAAACAGCCTTGCCAGAATCAGAAATGCAACCGTAGGTGCAATCAGAGTAATCAAATACTACTACGGCACCCTTCTTTATCGTTTCATCAAGCCATGGGCACTCTTCTGGCGTGACATCTCTTGTGAGTATTCTTTTCACAACTCTCTCCTTATCGAATGATTTTCCCATACCCCAACTCGGAGTAATCGAATTCCAGCCGCTCTTTCTGCCCGCACAGCCCGGTGATATCGCAGGTTCCGGAAAAGAGCCTGATCGCCAATGCGGTAGGTACGTCTGCCGGAATATTGTTGATCTGCCTGATCTGCACGGAGGCGTCCCGGACATCGCCAAGGGGCGAGATGGGGCTTGCGAGGGTGGTGTTGACCGTCATGCCGTTGCAGGTGGTTTTGATTTTGATGCTTCTGGGGTTCATAATGTTTCTCCTTTCAATCTCTCATATCTTGTCGTGTCTCTCAGGTCTTTTTTGTGCTTCATACCCTGTAGGTGCTTATCCCGGCAGATAACATCTACTTTGCCGAAACAAAGGTCTTTCGTAACCTTCCACACCATTCCTGATTTTATAACCCTGAATTTATCTCCGACCCTTATTGGTTCCAATGCCCGTCCTCCGTGTTGATTTTGATCTGGATGTTTGACCGCTCGACTGCCGCCGGGGGGAGCATCGCCCCCGGCTTGGTCCAATGATCAATCGTCAATTCTTAACACAAGGGGATTGGGCATAGTGTTGTGAAAGTTAAGCAATAATTTCTGAATCGTATCCTTCTCGGTCGATAGTTGCACCACTAGACTGCAGAGCATATTTTCAAAAGAAGGGAAAAGGCCTGCCTGCCACATGTCGATAAATCTTTTGATAGTCGGGTCATACCTTTCTTGTTCGAACAATTCAGCGACGGCCATCTCCTTGCCCTTACATTCCCTCTCAAATTGGCTGCGCATACCAAATGTAGGCTGCTTTTCTCTTTCGTCCATTTGGTTTATCCCTCATTGGTAACGTCTATACCGAATCTCTCCAGGCATATCTTGACCAACGCCTTCTTTGACTTCCCTCCGAGGCATGGAACGGAGCCCTCAGACACGACCTTAAAACTTACGCCATCTTCCGAAAGACAGTCGATTTCACCCTCGAATATCCAGTAACGATCATTAACTTTGGTGCAGTTGGCTTTGAGACTCTTCTCGGCTGATTCTGTTTGCCGCATGTTCGTCTTTATGAGGCTGGTCCAAAATTCAAGTGGCATGGTTTCCTCCCATCTATAGTCAAACTTTCAGCGAGCAGAACACCAGCACCGCAATGATGCCGACGGTTATCATGATCCGCTCCCGCCATGAAAGTTTCGGCTCAGGTTTGATATAACTCTCATTCCAATCTGGCGGGGAGATGATGGTGAAAGGGCGGTCCTGTGCCGAGATGAGTTTTGCCATCGTCATCTTTTGAAGGATTTCCTGGTTTCTGCGCCTGCGTTGCTCGATGGTCTTCGGGTCCATGTGGCTCTCCTATGTGTTTATCTTTTGTCCTGTTTTTCCTTCAAAAACTTCCTGCATGATTCTTTGTATCATTACCCAATGGGTAATGTCAAGCACAAAAGCAAAATACTGGTGTTATCGGTTTTGCCTATCGAACCAATATAAAAACGTTGCGATTAATAGTTTTGGCCTATAATATTAGCGGAAAATCATATCTTTGTTATAGGAGATCGCGATGGGAAAACCGAGTGGGAGGGATAGATTTGATTGGCCAGCAATCAAACGTGAGTATTCCACTGCTCAGTTTACAGACGCGGAGTTGTGTCGTCGTCATGGGTGTAGCCGCCAATCTCTCTACAAGAAGATTAAAGAAGGCGAGTGGGCACGTGATAATTCATCGGAAGTACGAAGGGTTGCGCAAGCCAAACTGATCAAGGAAGATGCTCGGTCTGCTCGTGAATTGGTTGGAATGTTGACACCGCCAGCCGATAAGTTGACAACTGACAACATAAGAGAAACCGAGTGTCAACCTCCAGACGATGAGCTTGAACAGCGAGATATCGAACTCGCCGCTGAGACTCGCGTTGCCGTTTTGCGCTCCCATCGGAAAGACCTATCGAAACTCAGACTGATCGAAGAGACTCTCGCCGCCCGCCTGCTCACTGGAAAAATTACCAAAGTTTTTTCATATAAAGGGGAGATCATCTCCCAAGATTTTGACATCTGCGATACCGACCTGTGTATGGCCTACAACCAGTTGACGGGAGCCAGCCATAAGCGGCAGATGTTGGAACGATTGGCATTCAATTTGGACGACAAGAGAAGCGAGGATGACGCCCTGCCGACGGTCATTATTCATGATCCTGGCTATGGAGCATACGTCGAAGGCGGACCAGAAGACCCTTTGAATCAACAGGATGAGGATGAATAGATGACCACCCATCGCTATCTATTCACTCCACCCGGCCCAGTGCTGCAAGCCTACTACGACGACAGGACTACCAACTCAATCATCACAGGCCCCCTGGGTTGCCTGTCGGGAGATACCGAGTTTTTCACCGGCACCGGCTGGAAACGGATTGACCAGTTCATTGAAGGTGACACGGTTGCTCAGTGGGATCCATCCACAGGACATATCAGCCATGTGCGACCAGATCAATACGTCGATCTGCCCTGCGAAACTCTCATCAATTTCCGTAACGAATATTCGCTCTCGATGAACCTTTCGGATGAGCATCGAGTCCCGTATTACGATTATCACCGCAAGTTCCGGGTAGCTCTCGCGGGAGATATCGAAAAGCACAAGTCGATCAGGCATATTCCATTCTTGTTCTCGCCTCCCGCGCGAATGGGGGTGGATATGTCTGACGATATGATCAGGTTGGCCGTTGCTATTCATGCTGATGGGAATTTCCCCGAGAGATGCAATGATAACTACTGTCGTTTCGGTTTGAGAAAGGCCAGGAAGAAAGAACGGTTGGAAATGCTGCTTAATTCGAATGGTGTTTTATTCGAGAAAAAAACCTACGAGAGTAGGCCGACAGAGGATAATTACTTCTTCCGTTCACCATATCACGGCAAGCATTTCGACGGTCAATGGTGGCAATGCTCATCTCATCAACTGGCCGTGATTATCGACGAGTTATCTCATTGGGATGGATTATTCACCACAGAAGAGACGCGGTTTTTCACTGCCCATAAAGATGACGCTGATTTTATCCAGTATGCCTCTCATGCCACGGGTAGAAAAGCAACAATGTCCAGGAAGGTTCGCCCTGAAAGACCTGAATGGAAAGATATCTTCTGTGTCTATATCCACGGATTAAATTCCAGGAAGAATGACACAAATATCAGGAACACCACCGAATGCGTGAGGGCTCCAGCGCTCAACGGGAGAAAATATTGCTTCACCGTCCCCACATCATTTTTCCTTGCCCGGCATAACGACTGCATTTTCATCACTGGCAATTCGGCAAAAACCACCACCTCCTGCTACAAGAGCTTTCGTCTCATGATGCAGCAGACACCTAATCGACGCGGGATACGTCCGACAAAATGCATTGCGATCAGGAATACATACGCAGAATTACTCGGGACCACAGCCAAAGATTTTAAATCCATATTCGGAGACATTGGGGTGTGGAAGGAAGGTAGTAAGGAACCTCCAGTATTCACCATGCGCTTCAAGGTGCCTCCGACAAAGATCGTTCCGCATCCAACTACTGTTCATCATGAGATGATATTCATTGCCTTGGATCGCCCAGATCACATCAGGAAACTACGAGGACAACAAACTACGTGGTTTTATCTCAGCGAGGCCAAGGAATTGCCGAAGGAAATTGTGGACATGGCTGATCTTCGGCATGGCCGATACCCATCAATGATTCTCGGAGAGGTATTGCCGAGCTGGCACGGCATGTTCGGCGACACAAACCAGTGCGACGAAGATCATTGGCTCTACAGATTCCAAGAAGAATTGGCTCCGGCTGGCAAGTTGCCAGATTGGAAGTTTTTCCGGCAACCCGGTGGGGTGTACAAGGTCAATGGTGTGTGGGTGGTTAATCCTGCACATGAAAACCGCGAGAACCTGGAAGTACAGGTGCCTCGCTATTACGAGCGGGGCATGCAGGGTAAGAGCGACGATTGGATCAAAGTAAACCTCGCCAACATGTATGGATTCGTCATGGACGGCAAACCAGTCCATCCCGAGTACAACGACTCAATCCATTGCGTAGATGATGTCGATTGGCGGCCTGATTCACCGATTGTCCTCTCCTTCGATTTTGGCCGGACCCCTGCATGTGCAATCATCCAGGATATCGGCGGGACATGGTTCTGCCTCGATGAGTTTTGCGCTACATCCATGTCTGCCTCGAAGTTCGCGCCGAACCTGTTGAACTATCTGAACCAGAACTACAAGGGCGCCTCGTTTATCGGTTGGGGTGACCCTGCCGGCCAACATCCAGGGCAGGAGGTTGAGAGCTCAGCTATTCAGATACTCAACCTCCATGGCATTCCCTGTATGCCGTGCGATACCAACGACACATTGCAGCGTCGAGCGGCGGTTGCTCAACCGCTTACGCAACTTGGCATGAACGGGCGGCCCCGCCTGCTGATCTGTAAGAAGGCGAAGATGATACGCAAGGGGTTGTCCGGCAAGTTCTGTTACCGGCGCCTACAGGTTGCCGGAGATCAGAAATTTATGGATGTTCCCGACAAAAACGAATGGTCCCACCCTGTCGAGGCTCTGGAATACGGGCTGATGGGCGAGGGTGAAGGACTGATGGCACTTATCGAAGAGAAGGCCACCAACTCGTATGTCGAGCGGCGGCCTACTCCTTATTAACCCCACATAGGAGAATAACATGACTTGGAGTGCGAGAATCACCAGGATGGACGGAACCACCCCGACACAGGAAGGCAACACCGTGCCTGACTACCAGGCATGCCAGAGCTGTCTGCATTGCTTGAATGACCATGAGACCGGAAACCCGCACCTGCCGAAAGTGACGCCATGCAAATTGCCCAGCATATCTTCGATTGTCGGCTCGCTCCTGACCAGCGTCGATACAGGCGCAGATGGCCATATGGCAAGCGGTGAAGCTATCCTGAAATGCAACGGATACGAGAACCGCTTTCCCATATAGGACACAGATAACATCCACCTTCATTTTTAGAGGAGAACAACATGCCACCCAGGAAACAAGCACCGCAGCCGTTGCCGCAGACCAATACATTGGGAAGCGTCGAGATAGCTGAGAAAGCACAGGTTGGAGTCCCCATCGAAGACGACGTGATGGAGAGCCGCGAGGAAGCGCTCGTCGAAACATCCGTGCCACCGATTGGAAACGAAGAGCCGCCTGATGACATAGGCAGATATCCCGATGTCACCCTGGACGAAGCCGCCCAGCCGGTTGCGAAGAATCCCAATTGGATAGTTGTCGATGCCCTTTCGGACGATGAGTTCCAGGTCGAGGCGGCCAAACTCGACGGCTACCAGTTCCGCATGAGCATCTTGAGATTCAGGTTGCATGGTGAGTTGCTGTCCAACGTCGTCACCCTGCCCGGCGTTACCTACCAGAAAGCCACTGGCCAATTCCAGAACAGGGGATAAATCCCATGATCGTCAAAAGGCTCTCAGAAGCAAATCCGGTCCTTCGCTCCCTCCTCAGTGATATCGCTTCCCAGCCGCAATGGCGCGGCGAGGCTGCCATCGACATGGCGTGGCGGGACAACAAGCAGTGGAGCAAGGAGCAGATTGCCTATATCGAGAGCCTCGGTCTAAACCCGATGCATGTAAACCTCATCGCCCCGGCAATGGATTCCGTTACCGGGTATGAGGCCAAGCACCGGGTTGATTGGATGATCACGGCCGCGGCCGAAGAGCATGACGAGATGGCGGAAGCCATCAATCACCGTCTCAATGACGAGATGCGCCTGGCCGAAGCCAACGCCTCATGCTCCGAAGCATATGGTTCTCAGGCAGGAGTTGGTATCGGATGGGTGCATGTCACCAAAAATCCCGACCCGATGGCCGCCGGCAAACTCCTGATCGAGGATGTCCACCGTGATGAAATATTCTGGGACATCAGGGCGCGGAGTAACGATCTGCGTCGTGACTGCCGGTGGCTCGCCCGCCGGAAATTCCTCGACAAGGACATGGCCAAGGCGTTTCTCGGCAAGGAATATCACGATCTGGTGGATTTCACCTATTCCGATTGGCGCACGGTCGATATTGCCGAAGAAGGTCCGACCGTTGATTGGTTTGCCGCCCAGAACGAATACACCGACCCGATAGACCTGGTGCTGGACAACAACAGCGGCCGGCCGAGAGTCGGAATCTACGAGGTCTATTACAAAGTCACCGAACCGCGCGACCTATTGTTCACCAATGACGGCGCGGTCATGGAGTTCAACAAGAACAATCCGATCCACCTGGACGCGCTCGCCTCCGGCTACGGGCAGCTGAACCGCCAGATTCCCATCAACGTCTGCCGCGAAGCGTGGTTCCTCGGCCCTCATCTCATTTGGGATGAGCAGAGCCGCGAGCCCCATAACCATTTCCCATATGTCCCATTCGTCGGTGTCCGCGAAGATGGCAGCAACGTTCCCACCGGTCTCATCCGGCGCATGCGTGGTCCCCAGGAGGAGTACAACCGGGCGGTCATCGAGATTCAGCGCATTCTTCGGTCGAGGCTGATAGTCAAGGACCACGACGCGCTCCAGGGAATGAATGATGCCCAAGCGATATTTGAAATCAACCGGACCGATGGATTGATCAACAAGAAGCATGGCCGTGATTTCCAGGTCATTCGCGAGTGGGAGAAGATAGCCGCACTGGAGGGGATATGCAAAAGGGCAAGAGAAGAAATAAACGCCGCAAGCGGAATCTTCCAGACCTTCCAGGGCAACTCAGAGACCGACCAAAGCGGCATCGCTGTCGAGTCTATCGCGGAACTTGGTGCTCAGTCTCTCGGCAAAATCAATATGAACTATCAGTCTGCCAGGAAACATGTGGGCGACCTGGCCTTTGCCCATATCGTCAACGATATCGGCCCGCGCAGAACGGTCGTGAACATCCCGCAGAAAATCGGCCAGCAGAAAAAACAGGTTGTGCTGAATGATGGCATGGATAACCGGGTGTCGCTCATGCGAGCACAGGTGGATATCCAGGACATTCACACCTCGGCCGGATACCGCCAGCACACCCATATGCGTATCGGCGCCATCATGAAGGAATTGCCAGACGATCTGAAGGGCACGCTTCTCCCGTTCTGGTTGGAATCTTCCGAGATGCCCCACAAGCAGCAGGCAATCAAGGCGATCAACAAGAAACTCGGCTACGAGGAAGACGAAACCAAGCGTGAGGCCAGCGAGCAGGCCCAGGCCCAGGCCGCCGAAGAGCAACGGCAAGCGGAGATCCGCAAGTTCGTCGCCGAAGTGGAAGAATTGGAGGCGGGCACCGAACTGAAGAAGGCCCAGGCCAACAGCGCCACCGCCGACGCCATGAAGAAACGCCTTGAGATAGCGCAGCTCATTCGACAATTCAAGTTGGGAGTCCCCGGCACAATGCCTGGACTGCCAGCGGGAAACGGCGGCCGCCCGGCTGATCCCCGGCGCGGCCTCCCTCCTGGTGCATCAGGAGCAGCAACACCGAAACCGGCGAGCAATGCACTTGTTCAGCCTCTCCCCGGCATGGGGATGCAAACTATGCCTCGTGAGCAAACACCGTAAAAATGCAAAGGCAAGGAGAGTAGTGATATGGCAGTAGAAATCGATGAATCGAAATTGAGCACCATGGGTATGGAAGAGTTGCAGAAGCTCGAAGACGCAGTTGCAGCCGACGAAGCAGGGGCAGCGGCACCGGAAGTCCCGGCGGCCCCCCAGCAACCGGCAGTAGCGTCCGAGACTGTTCCTCCCGTTCCCGCGGCATCGGCCACTCCGGCCGCCGCGGTACCACCGGCGGAACCATCTGCAGCGCCAGCCCCGGCCCCGGCCGAAGACTTGGCCAAGCACATCGCCCCGCCGAGCAAATGGGCGGCAGAGCGGCACGAGAAGCGGCAGTTGAGGATGCAACTCGAAGAGACCGCGGCAAAGGCTCAGAAGGCCGATCAACTTGAGGGCGACCTGAATACTCTCAAGGCGGAAATGGATCAGCTGCGACAGACCCTGCAGGATAAGGGCGTGGTAAGTCTTCCCAAAGACCCCACGGCAAACCTTACGCCCGAGAAGATTGAGGCTATCAGGGATGAGTTCGGTGACGAGTTGGCGGATATGTTCACCGCCACGGTTGCTGTCCTGAAGCAGCAAGCAGCTCCGTCAACGGCAACCGCCCCGGCCGCTCCCGCCCCGGCGCAAGCGCCAGCCGAAGGCGTGGACCCCGAACTGCTTAAGGCCATAGACGCCAACGATGAACTGTCATACTGGCAGGAAAATAGCCCGGCCCTTTGGAGCCGAGCGGTAGCAAAGGATTCTCAACTCCTGGCGGATCCTGCTTACGCACAACTCCCCTACGCCGACCGTTTCGCCAAGGTGGTTGAAGCGGTGAAGACCGATGTAACCACGGCCACCACAGGCGCACCGACGCAGATGGCAGGAATTCCTGCTTCTCTGACCGGTGCGGCCGGCGTGGCTCCACCAGCTGCAGGAAACACTGCGCTCGATCAGATGCAAGCGATAGCCGACCCGGCAAAGCAGATGGCGTTTTACAACGCCCAGCCGCAGAAGGTTCGCGATCAGATCGATATTGCGCTCAATATTTAAGAGGAAATCATGGCCGATTCAAAACAGATGTTAGCCGACAGGATTGTTTTCAGCGAATGCCACAAGATGCACTCGCTCCCCAACCTTCTCACCGCCTCCGCGTCGGATATGATCGACGCCCACGACGGCAAGAAGCAAACTCCCCCGACTGCGCCGGTAGTGCAGATCAACGACCTGAGCAAGACTCACGGCAACCAGATTTCCGTCACGATCATCCATGACCTGAGCGGCAAGCCGTCCATGGGAATTGAAAAGCGTGATGGTTTCGAGGAAGACGTTTCCCGGGCAACTTTCGACATGAAGATCAACCAGTGCCACAAGGCTGTGAAAGTTCCGCTGATGATGGAACAGCAGAAGGTTGGCTTCAACTATAAGAAACTCGGCCGGCCGCTGCTCACCAAGTATCACGGCGTCCTCACCGACGAGATCGCCGTCAACCATCTGGCCGGCGCCCGCGGCACCTACACCTCCGCTGACCGCATTCTCCCGCTGACCACCGATGCGGATTACGCCAAGATTATGGTGAATCCGGTAACCGCGCCGACGTTCGACCGCAAGATGTATTGCGGAGCGGCGACGTCCATCTCCGGTGCCGGCGGCACGGTTGCCATCGGTGCTGGCGACACCTTCGGCCCGGATGACACCCGGAAGTTCAAGGAGCTGCTCGAGGTGATGCCGCACCCGCCCCAGCCGGTAAGTATCGGCGGCACGGTGGATACCATGGGTTGCGACCCGATGTACCTGGCATTCGTCACTCCGAGAATGTGGTCTACCTTCGAGGCTGCAGCTACCGATTTCCAAACACAGGTAGCTAATGCCCTGAAGCGGACCAACGGGTTCAATCACCCGCTGTTCAAAGGGGAAATGTTCCTCAAGGACAACATCCTCTTCCGGAAATACGGGAAGCCCATTGGATGGTCTGCCGGTGACAGCATCATGGTTTCTGCCGACGACGACGCGGCCACCGAAGCGGCCCAGGTCGCACCGGTCGCTGTCGAGCGCGGTTTCATCCTCGGCGGCCAGGCCTTGGCCATGGCTTACGGCTCGGTCCTGCCAGGCGGGTTCGGAAACTTTCTGATGGACGGCGAGCTTTACAACCAGAAAGCCTGGTGGCGTCAGTGGATGGACTGGATCATGGGCCTTGCCAAGATCCGGTTTGCCGACGGAAGCGGCCGGATAAACGACTACGGTGTTGTCGCGTTCGACGCGGCCCTGGTATAAGCCACGGCATAAACCGTATCACAAATAAGGGGGTCTATTTCTAGGCTCCCTTATAACTGTTCAAATTTTGGAGGTTTTCAATGCCTACGATCGAAGCTGCATGTTACAAAGATTTGGCGCATGACGCCCATAAGGGCAACGTCAATTTCGACAAAGTTGAGTACACCTTCACCGGTTCTGAAGCTGATGGCACGGTGGTGAAACTCAGGAAGAAAAACGAGTACCAGACCTACTACCGGATGAGAATCGTAGCCGACCCCGCATTCAACGCCGGTTCCGACATCGATCTGGGGTTCCTCAGTCGAGAAACCGGACTGACCACCAACGACGATGAGTTCGGTGCCGCTCACGATATCGTTGCATCCCAGGACATCGAGGCATTCATCCTGCCGATCACCGTTGCCGGTAAGCATGACCTGACGCTCACCATCAATGACAACAATATCGCGAATGCCGGAAAGAAGGTGACTGTCCTCATCGAGTCCGTGTCTACCTCGGGCTGATACGGCTGGTAACAATCAACTGCGCATGGCTCTTCGGGGCCATGCGCTTCCTTCCAAGGGGATAAAACATGAACGCTGACGAGTTGGTAGCCGAAGTAATCGACATCGTGGATAACCCATCATACGCTACTCCGGCCGACATACTGAAGCGTATCAATCGTTCTCAGCGCAGAATCGCCGATCTCCTTTTTCTCCCTGACCTGAAAGACGGATTCGATACCGTTATCACCGAAGTGGGCGAGATGGAAGTTGAGTTGCCCGAAGACTTCCATAAAAACCTGTTCATGGCCAACCTGGATAACGGCACGGCGCTCGACATCTTTAAGGATGTGGTGACGATGCGGATGTCACGGAGCGGAGTTCTTGACCTCGACACAGGAGATGTCGCCGCTGTGGCTACCAAGAAAGGTTTTTTGGTTTATCAACAGGTTCCGTCTGCAGCTACGAACATCCAACTGTCCTATTATCGGTTGCCGATCGACATGGTGATATCCGATTCGGAAGCAGAGCCACCGGTAGAGGCGTCCAATCCGGACGGCGCCTATGGTAACGATGATTTCGATTGGGCCATCATCCACGACACATGTGCAAAGATTTTTAACAGAATCGAAAACGGCATGGAGGGTAGCAAGGTGAATACCAAAAAACAAGAAGAGTTGCTTCAGGAGAAACTCGTTCTCCTCGACGCCTACTGCGATGAGCAGGGCAAAGTGTTTCCATTGCGGCCATCGACAAATCTCGGGTGGCTCGGATCGAAATGAAACCGATCGATATAATAGATAATTGCCTTGGGCTGAATACCGCAGTTGATCCGGCCGAAATGGGCAAGGAAGACCTAGCGTATGCCGTCAATGCGGTGATAAGCGAGGGTAAGCGGATCGTCCGGGCTGATGGCTACAGCGAGGCAGTAGACCTCACGGTGGGTCATAGCCTGTTCTGTGATGGGGGGATATGTCTTGCCGCTCAAGGGACATCTCTTTATCAAGTAGCCTCGAACAACTCCCTGTCCGGAATCAGATCGGGGATGACCGGCGACCGCATCTGCTATCAGCAGTACGGCGACGAGACCTACTATGTCAACGGCACCGACAAGGGCATTATCAGGGAAGGAGTCTCCAATGTCTGGGGCGTCGGCACCTACAACGGACCGATCACCACTCGGTACTTCGAAACATCCATTCCAAATTTCGAGAAGATCGTTGTCCACGCCGGCCGGATGTTCGGCATAGTCGGCAATTCGCTGTTCGAGTCTGAGCTTGGCGACTTTGGTTTATGGGATTGCAGCAAGGCTTTCTCACTTTCCAGCCGACTGATCATGGCCGTGGCGGTCGATGCCGGTATTTTTCTGAGCGATGAGAAATCAATATGGTTCCTCGCCGGCAGTTGCCTGGATGATATGGCGCCCAAACAGGTTGCCAACTATCCGGCCACTGAATGGGCTGTTGCAACAGAACAAGTCGAGGGGATTGAAATAGGAATGGCGGCACCCGGGCTTTGTTCTCTGTGGCTCAGTCGCGAGGGTGTTTGCATGGGAACAGCAGATGGGTTGTTCCTGAATATCACAAAAGCCAGGCTTGCGTATCCGGCAACCGGCACCCGCGGGGCGATGCTCTTGCGCGGCTACGACCTGATCGCCACGCTCGATGATTCGTTCTGCACACAGACCGCGCTGAAAGTGGGGGAGATCACCGGGAAAGCCACGACCAACCGCAGTCACTTCCCGTTCAACTCTTTCTGCCGGAGAGGAGAGGATTACCTCGCATGCAGCAGCTCGGGACTTTATCTCCTTGGGGGAGACGATTACGCCGGAGTCGATATCGACATGGATATCGAGACACTGACATCAGACTTCGGATATCAAGGGCAGAAGCGGGCTGACCATTTCTACCTCGGGGCCAATTCACAGGGGGCATTCCTTGTTACCCCGTATGCCGACAATGTGGCTGGGATGCAGATCACTGCCACCAATTCGAAACTTGGACAGCAGACGATACGCAAATCTTTTGCCGCCAGGGGGGCAGGAAGCAAAGGAAGATACCTGAAATTCAAGATTGAAAACGTTGCCGGTGCCGACTGCACCATGAATCAATTCTCAGTTTTACCAATCAACCTTGCCCTCGGAATGGGCTGAAAAGGAGAGTACCATGCCACTTCGTTTTTCGACCGGATGTAGAAATGACATAATGAAAGAGAGCGGTGAATCGTTTGCAGATATATTTGCAAACTGTGTTATTGCTCTTTTTGATGGAACGCAGCCAGCAACAGCAGATGCCGATGAATCTGGATACACATTGCTTGGACTTATAACACTTGCTTCAGGAGCATTCACTCCTGGAGTTGCAACAAATGGACTCAATTGGGAACTTGATGCTGATGGCAAGGTAGTCAAGGCGGCTGGTGAAGTTTGGTCCTGCGTTATTTTGGCTGATGGGGTTGCTGGATGGGCCAGGGTTTACGATAATGCTCAAGTTGAAGGGTTAAGTACTGTTGCTCGTAGATTCGATGGGGCAGTAGCATCGTCAGGTGCAACGTTCATCATGCCAAATACTTCTGTGCTGACCAGTGAAACTCGGACCATCGACGTAGCATCTGTACAGTTCCCTGCATAACGAGGCGATATGGCAGAGCAGTTATTCCAAGGGTCTGGGACCAACAAGGCATTAGCCGTTGCTGCCAGTAGTTATTATGGTACGTACCTTGTAAATTTGTCATTTGATGGCAACGTTACTACTGGTTGGGCATCCGATCTGTCGGCCTGCTCGGTCACTACGCCGTTTGCCTGTACTTCAACCTGGATAACATATGATCTGCGTGGAATTGACGGTGTCATAACTGGCATAAGATTGGCGCAGCATTATTATTGCGGCCAGATTGGCACCGTCAAAGATGTAACAATCCTAACATCAGCTACAGGGGCTTTTGCAGGAGAAGAAACTACAGCCGGAACATATACATTTTCTGGGGCAGGTTATACTTCTGGTGAAGTTGACGGCCAGAATAGTTGGTCTGATCGTGTTGATTTAACAGATATCTCCCCATGCTATCTACGTTTGCGTATTGATAGCATGTACAAAGGCGCTAGTCAGGGCAATGGCTGGGTTGGTATTGGGGAGGTTGAATTTTGGTATGACGAAGTTGATAACTCTATTGGGTTGATTGCTGAGTTACCGGAATTCATCACTTCTGCAGAACTTGGATCTGAACTCAATACGTCACTACCGGCTTTTGATGTAGCTGTACATATAACCAGTTTTCTATCTATCTCTGCCGTACTTCCGGTGTTCGTTGCTGAAGCACAGTTTGGATCTGAAGCCGTAGCAACTATCCCCGCCTTTGTGGTTGAGGGGCAGCTTGGCTCTGATGTTGAGTGTCAGTTGCCTGCGTTCGATGCTCAGTTCGGCGCTGGTGCATCTTTGGAAGCGACACTGCCGAGTTTCGAGGCAATCTTCAGAGCCCTGGATATCACGGCCGTGATGACCCTTCCGGCCTTCGTGGGATCTGGATATATCAGGGACACCACAAACAGAATTATCGCTGTTCTTCCTGAGTTCAATGCTGCTTTTGAACCTGGTTCGACCATGGAGGCCGAGCTTCCCGGTTTTTCTGCGACGGGAAGTTTCACCACTTCTTCGCCATTCAGCATGGTCGCAACGTTGCCAAAATTCAAGGCGGCGGGAGAAATCGGCGGAGAACAGTTCTTTACGATGAGCGCCAGCCTTCCAGTATTCTCGGCTGAGTTCTCTAGTATCGCTGGCTACAACTTCCAAATGATCGCAAGACTGCCAAGGTTCAGGGGATCGTTCGTTGAAGAAGAGGAGCCGGTTGACCAAGGCATTGACATGATAGCAACACTCCCGGACTTTGCCGCCAGATTCAAAGACGACAGTATTCCAGTATTGCCTTCAGCGCTTCGCTATATCCGGAACCAGGTGCATTGATGGCAACCAAACTGATCGGATTCAGGAAAATACCAAGGCGCCTGGATATCACCGGCAACGTCAACGCGGGCAAGATGCTTATAGGCCGGGCAAACTCGGTCCTTTCCTTTGTCGAGCAGCGGGTTGCCAGGGCGCACAAGATGGGCCTCGATAAATTCCAGCAGGATCACCAGACCGTGAAAATGACGGATGGATCGGTAATCGAGGTGTGGTCATCGTTTGGTGAGTCGCATATTCATATCCATGTCCCGCACAAAGGAGGGCCGGCTGGGAAGGTCGATCTGGAATGCTATTGCAACTGCCATCTCGCCGTTGGCCAAATCGTCGGACCGAGGCGTAGGGCCTGCTACGACTATTTCGACCCGACATGGACATATGATGTCGAGGTGTGCAACCTCGAAGGAACATACCGGTATATCCTGCTCTCTGGCGTCCTACCGATGCTGATGAGGCCTTATAAGGTGGGGCAAGTTGTTCTCATAGTCTTTGAACCTGACCCGCTGACCGCAAACTACACCGAGCCGAGCCGTGAGGCATGTTCGATGGTCAGTTGCCGCATCTCCCACATCGCGCATTCCGAGCCGAGATTCAGGGAGGTGCCGAGATGACCGCCGATATAAAGACCGCCTGCTACCCGGCAAAGGTCCAGTATAATTTTCAAAATGCCTGCGTCTATCGCGCACTGGTCATCTCAATTTCCGCCGATCATGCAACAGCCACAGTGCAGTGGAGCGGGCCGACCATGCCGGAATTATCCACTGCAACCAACGATGTCGATATCGATTCAGCCTGCGTCGGGTGTTTGCTCCCGTCAGGCGTAATTCCGCCTGCCATGTGGCTGTGTGTGGGTGACAAGGTTTTGGTACTCGATTCGATGAACGATGAAGACCCTGCCAGATGGCTGATAATCGGACTCGACCGCAGATATCACGCATCGCCAGTACCTGCCGCCTGCTTCATGCTTACCGGCTTTCCGATTGCCGGGGCCACCTACGACGCGCCGTGGTTTACCGAAGCGCCTGAAGTTATCGATGGAGTGCCTACCGGGTACACCCTCTGTTCTCCGATGAATCCTGATTTGAGCGGCGACCCAAGAGGGACTGAGGCATACACCGGCATAATTCTTCCCGTTGTCGCCGGGGGCCAGGTGGTTGCGGTAAAGGAATACATGCTGCCGAGTTTTTCCGCCTTAATCGATGCCATGAATACCAGCTGGCCAGTTAGGGTATTCAATGGCTACGCATACAGGCTAGGGTTTACCGAAGACTACGATGCAAGCAGGGTCGGCGATGATTTATCTGTTAGCCTTACGGCCAGTTATCAGGCTGCGATGATCTGCCCGAGAAGCCTTGAAATGAAGTCGCCGATATATGATGAGAGTCCGGTTTTCTCTTTCACCATAACCGGCTACTACGACATGCTTGCCCTGCGATGGGATGCAGTCGTAGGATTTTATGGTGATGGCTCATGTGGCGATTGGGGTGGGTTCTATCTGGATAACGGCGGCGACCTCCATTACCAATTCATTCTGCATCGCATTGCAATATCGCCGGATTGGAACGCGAACGGCGACCTTGACGCAGTAACGAACACTTCTCAGGCTGTTGCGGTTGCGGCAACCAGTGCAACGACAACTCGCAGCAGGACGCAGGATCATACTGCCACAGGTGTTCCTGATCCTCAGGAATGGGGTGTTCATTATGACAGGACAACAACGATAATCCAGAGCCAGGATGAAACAAACTTTTTCAGTGGGACCATGACGGTCAGGTCATACCCTGAGTTCGATTTTACAATGTTATCTAGTTACAGCACATCATATGAGTTTGAATCAGATCAAATATATTTAGATGATTTTGTGGGGGTGGAAGGGACAGTAACTCCAAAAGAAAGAGATGTTGTTATTGATCGTAGTTTCACTGGAACTGCAAAGGCAGAATATTTTTTCGGATTAAATAAAATTGGCGAATTTTCCACCCAAGTAACTTCATCGAAGGACAAAACTGAAACTTTTAGATATCTAGAAGTTCCTGATACAACCGAGACTTTTTACAGTGACAGAACCATAACATCAAAAGGTTGCTATGCTGTTTGGTCGTGCAGTAAGGCCGTGTTGATTCTTTCATGGGATTGTGGTGTCATCTCTGCTCAAAGTACTGAGGACAACGACAATGTAAATACCGAGTTGGTTCCTATAAGTATCGATTTCAGCCTGAAGCTTTTTGAAATAGATGGCAATTCGATAACGCTTGAACAATGGACATTCTCGCCGTCCGAGCCTTACCAGATATATTTTAACGTAAATACTGTTGACCCTGGGAACCTTGGGGAAGCAGATGCGTTCCCTGGTTTTCCCTCGCAAACTGATCTCAGTTGGTCCGACTCAAGCAATAAAGAGTACGCACAAATAGGCGTTCCATATGAATTTCCACAATGGGGCCGGGTATTCTCGCTCTATACCTATTTCACCGATCAATTAAGCCAGGAGGTCAGAAGGCACCTTGGAGATAAGTTCAGTCTTGTGGCCAACTTTTCCGTATTTTTTGATGGGAGGATCGACAGAATAACCGGACTGCCGATGGTTGGTATGCTCAATCTGGCAGTAGGCGGCAACATACAACCTGCCGGGCAGGTATTGCTCGCTCAAGATCAAGAACAGTTGAGGGTCAAGTACAATTTTGATGGTGTAGCGAAAGAGCGTCTTTTTTATAATGGCTCAGAAGTTGATATCGAAGCATTGAGAGGTGCATGATGGCCGGAAGCGGAACGTTTGTTGATGTCACAGAAAACCATGTAGACGACATGGCAGCAGGCTATGCTGGTGGGCGCAATGTCCTGATCGAGAAGTACGACCAGACATTTGCCCTGGTCGAGGATATGAAGACTCAGGTAGTCGCATATCTGGGAGAATTGAACAGCACCCTGACCTCTATAGCAATGCCTGCAGGATGGCAGGACATTATCGGTGATGTGGTTATCGACGATGTAGCCGGTATCAGCCTCAACAGCATCTCGCCGCCCGGGGCGCTCACCCTTCCAGGTTTCGAGGAGGTGGTATTCCCTCTCGCCCCGCTTCTGAAGACTTCGCCGGTTATTTCCCTGGACTATAGCACTCCGGTCAAACCGACCGATGTGAACCCGGTTCTCGGATATTCGGAAACGCCATACACCTCAGAGATGTGGCTCGACCTGTTCACGAAGGTGCATGATGGGTTGCTGGAAGGCGGCACCGGGCTTGGCGCCGCGGTAGAGGCTGGATTATGGACCAGGGCCAGGGAACGGCAACGGGTAGAGAATGAGGATGCTTACCTCAAGGCAACGAGAGAACTAGGCGCTCGCGGTATAACCTTTCCTCAGCTTGCCCTGAGATCGATCGAACAGCGCATGGCCGCCGAAGTGTTACGTCAGAACACTGTCATCAATGCCGAGATCGCGATCAAACAGGCTGAACTTGCTCAGACCAATACCAACTTCCTCATTGAGAGGGCGGTGCAACTCGAACAGATCCTGCGCGAATTCCATCAAAACTCGGGCAGGCTGTCGCTTGAGGCTAAAAAGGCTGCGGCCCAGCTGATCCTTGAAAACTATGCCGAGAAGAACAAGGCATATATCGCGCAGTGGCAGGGGATCGATGCCGAACTGCGGGCGAAAGTCGGAGTCATGGAGGCTTACGCCGCTGACAACAAGGTGACGGTCGACTCCTTCAGGGCGCAGATGGACGGAGCTATCGCCCAGACCGACCAGATCGCCAAAGAGCGGTCGAGCCTGGTCGAGGCCCATAAAGCAGACGGCGATGTCTATGCCTCGAAGGTTCGGGCGCAGGCCGATTGGTACAATGCCCTCACCGAGAACCAGAAGGCGAAGATTGAGAAATCAAGGCTTGAACTCGAGAAGGCCGTTCAGGAGGTCAAGGCCCTGCTTGACAGCACGATTTCCATTAATGCTCTCAGAGAGAAGATTCTTGACGCCATCAGCAATATCGCCGCCCAGGTCTTGGCGAGCGCCTTGAATGCGGTCAATACGTCGATTGGCCACAGCACTTCCGCCAGCGAGAACAGGGGCGAGCATTGGAGTCATGGCGACAGTATAAGCGAAACCCACGGGTTTAACGAAGAATAGGAGGATGCGATATGGCACTGTTTGAAGACAAGAAAAAGTCGGTTGATATTTACAAGAAAGGATCTGCCACTGAGGTAGCGCAGTCAAATATGAATGCGGCTGTAGGAAAGGCCGTAGATATAGTCACCGCTCCAGCACAAAAAGCAGCGGAAATAGGTGTTCTCACTCCTGCCAAGAAGTTGATGACCGATGTTATCGCCCCTGGTGCGCTGGCAGTTGCCGCCCCGGTTCTTGCCGGTCGAGAGTCACAAAACCGCTTCATGTCTGGCCAGGCTCTAAATGCGAATAGGACTCCGGTTGGAGAGCGTGAGGCGCTGGCAGCCACGATGGGACCGAACTATGAAAGGAAAGTTGGCGGCGTCGGCGTGGATGTCAAGGCCGATCCGCTTCCGCAGGCAGCAGCGGTCACCGAGGCAAGTCAACACGGCAAGGTGACAAACATATCGCCGCTTTCTCCGCAGACAGAGCAACCTATGATTCAACTTCCCAAGCCGCCCGACTCTGGGGTGGGTGTGGCGCAGGCAGATCAACCGCAACCTCTCTCGGTAGTTCCGCAAAAACGAATCCCGCCAGTAGGATCTATTGGAGCAGAAGGCTCAAGGATGACCATAAACCTCTCTCCCAACGATGAAGCAATCAAGGGAAGTCTTGCGGCTATTGACCAGCGCTTGGCATCAGGCGCCGTCCCGACCGCAGATGAAGCCGCCAGAATAGAAACCGTCCGTCAGCAAGCAGGTTTTCTCCGCGGCGGCACTGACCGAGTTCCGGTTGGTCCTGACGGCCGGCCGCTACCATCGCCGCAGCGCTCCGGTAGCCTCCGGCAGGTTGGCAATATGGATGTCTCTTTTGATCGATCCGTTTCTCCCGGGCAGAGGGCAGCTTTTCTCGAGAACCCGGTCAGACCGACGGCGCAGATCAATCGGTTTGATTCTCTCGCGGCGGCGGGCGGCGGGATGACTCAGGGGCAACGAGCATCGTTGAACGCCGGCAGGATTCTTGCCAGTTCTCCGAACGGTGGTAGTACCAGCGGCCCGGGCAAGCCTCCGCCAGCAAGCAACCCGACAGCGCGACGTGATTATTACAAATCGATAGATAGAGGACTGAAGGAGCGAGGCCTCGCCAACCAAGAAAGAGACCTTGCCAACAATGAAGCGGCAACCGCCCTGGCCGGCGGGAAACTGGCAGCTGATATCGAGAACAACACCGCAAAGAATCAGGTAGACCAGATGAAAACAGGAGCCTACATCAAGGCGGCGGATGCCAATACCGCGAACGACTCCCTGAGAAGTGGATCGCTGAGCGACCTCAATCGCGGCAAACTTGCCCAGATCGATAGGATCAACAAACTGCAGGAGGAGTTTATCAATCCGGCGACAGACCCAAAACGGAAAGGTGTTTTGGCTACGCAGCTTAAGACACTGGCCAACAAGGACACCGACCAGGACAAACAGGACAAACTGAATAAACCGCATTACGTCCCGCCACAATTCGACAACAAGGGCAAGCAGAGGCCAGGTACAGGTACGTGGGTTACACCGAACGGCGGTATGGATATCAATCTGAGCCCAGAGTTTGATCCGGACAATCCTTCAAAGGAAGACCGGCTCAAACTGGAATATATGAAGGAAATGGGAATGGAAGATGAGTTGTCAACTATCGCATCTCGGTATGGAATAGAGTATTAATGCTTTATTGAGGCAGGTTTAAGACCAGACAAACATCCACCAGGAAGAAAGAATGGCAACTATCTTCGACGAGTTGAAAAATAAACCAGCACTGAGCAGCGCCGCTCCTGAAGCCACAGAGCAACCATTATCGGTATCGCCTGTTCCATCGCCAGTTACCCGTCAAGATCAACTGGCGCCGCAGGTATCGTCACTCGGCCAGGTAGATACGCGACCGCCTATCGCCGTAACCAAAACAGAAAACGACGATGGCGGCAGCACCACCACATATGCTTTAAATGAACAGGAGCCAGTCAGGCGTGGAAATATATTCGATGAGTTGAAGCAGCGGAAGCCGCAACCGGCTGTCGAAACTCCGCAAGCACCGAAAAGAACCGTGCTCGGCACCTTGGGAGATGTCGGGGTTTCCCTCGCCCACGGCGTGGTGGATACCGGTGAGGCGGTGAAAGGCTTGGCTGGTATCGCAACCGGCGGGCTCACCGACAAGGCACTCGATTATGTCGGCTACGACGCGAAGACGACGCACGATGTCATTGACGATCTGTATTCCCCGGCCCAGCAGGCGGCAAACGAGAAAGTAGCGCAGGCCAAGGGCTTCACTGGCAAACTTGAGGCGATGGTGGAAAATCCGTCTTCCATCGTCCACGGCGTGTCCCGGGCATTACCCCAACTCGTCGGTGCCGGCGGCATTGCCCGGGGCCTGGCTTCCATTGCCCCTAAGGTTATCGGCGCAACCACGGCCGGCAGGATTGCCGCATCAGCTGTCGGCGAAGGTGCGCTCACCGCAGGCGCGACAGCCGAAGGTATCCAGCAAGAAACCGGCGACAGGACGTTGGCACAAACAGGCATGTCCCTTGCGGCCGGTGCCGGCACCGGACTCCTTACCCTGCTCGGCGGCAAGATCGCCAACAGGCTTGGATTGCCCGATGTGGATTCCCTCCTGGCCGGCGTCTCGAGAAAACCCGGCGAGAAGATGACCGTCGGCGCTATCAGCAAAGCCCTGGTTGGCAGCGGACTCACCGAGGGAATGCTTGAGGAGATGCCGCAGAGCGCACAGGAAACCGTGTGGATGAACCTCGCCACCGGCAAGCCATGGAATCAAGGAGTGCCTGAAGCATCAGCCGAGGGCGGGCTGATCGGCGCGGCCATGGGCCTTGGCGGCGGCGGATTCCACGTTACCACCAGTTTCATGGACAGCGGTAAGGATCTCGAAACCGACCCGCTCGGCGGTGAGGTGGAAAAAATACTTACCGAAAGTTTGACCGATCAACCAGCGGTTCCGGCAGAATCACCAGATATCATGGCGGCAGCCGATCTTTCAGGAGTCCTCACCGGCACCACCATCGAAACCGATGAAGACCGCGGGCAACGGGTGAACGCCGCCCTGCAGTTTTTCAACGACCCGGATGTTCCCCAGGACGCCAAGGACCGATTGGTCAGCGATGGGGTTTTCCGGTTTCTCGGTATTCCGGTGCCGGGCCAGGGCGTGGACGCTTCCGGCCCGATGCAAGACGAATGGGAGCAGCAGAAGGCAGCAGCCGCCGAATACAATCAGGCGAAGGCCCGCGGCGAACAGCCGTATTCCCCCGAGCTTCCCCATGGCATTCAGGCGCAGTACGACGAGGAGAAGGATCTGCAGGGCGTGGACCCAGGCGAAGTCAACGACATGATGTACGACTTCGCCGACCAGGCGCAGGATGAGCAGGACCAGGCGGATGTCAAGGTGCGGCGTAAGGGCTTTGCCAGGCTGCAGGCTGATGAGGAGATGAAGCGCCGGCAGTCGGCGGGCGAGACGCCCCTCCTTCCCCCTGGCCAAGGATTTGAATTGATGGGCGGCGGAAACGCGCAAAGCATCGTCAAGAAAGAAGACGGTTCGCCATATAAAAACAGGTATTCCATAAAGAAGGCGATTACCGCTCAAGGGAATAGCCCTGAAGATTACGATATCGAGAAGTTCCGTGATGGATTCGTTGCTATCCCGAAATCACGAAGCAATTCCTCTCCTGCGGAAACTACGCTTTATGGTGCTGGAACCGGTGCCAACAGTCTTGGCGATGTCTCTAATGGAAACGCCATCGCGGAAAAGCTGAACGGCCAAGTTGAAATCCCAAGTGTAAATGATGGGCCTCCCCCCGGTGTCAATACCCCTTCTCTTAAAAGCGGCTTGGATGGAGGCGGCGCAAACTCCAACGATAGAGCCGATCTCAGCGAAAGAGCACCCCTCTCCGCGAAGACAAACGGCAGCATCCAAAGACCAGGACAAAAGCCCGAGTCTGTGAATGTCGACATGCTCGGCTTGGGTGATAAGGGAAAGATTATCGATGGAGTTGTTGAGCCCATCCCCGTCAAGATGGTGGACGATCTCACCCCTCCTAAGCCTTCTGCCAAGGAACTGCTCCATAACGAGCCTGTGCTCAAACCTTTGCCTTCTGATGCCATCGACAGCAACACTGATAAGCCTATAGCTGGTGTTGTGACGAGGGAACCTTCTGATGTGCCCTCCGGAACTCGGTCTTCCGATACCCATAATAAACCTCTAAGTAAAATTGATGATACACCTACCATACCAGGCAATTCATCTAATGGCAACATATCTAATACATACAGCGTAGGAAGTTCGCCCGAGATCATTGAGTACACCACCAAAAAAGGCAAGACCATCCGCGGCATAGTCCAGACCGACCTCAAGTGGAAAGAGGCCAAGGCCATCGACCCATTCACCTTCAAGAAGGATGACGGGTGGTTCATTCGCGAGGAACATTTACCCAAGGAGCAGACCAATGACGGCGGAACAACAGGAGCCGGTGAAAATGGAAGTCCAGGAAGAGGAAATGAAGATCGCACCGGACCCGTTTCTGGAATGGGAGCCGCCGGAAACGCACCGGTATCCGAAGAGCCACGAGTTCCGGGAGGAGTAGCGCCCACTCTCACCGAAGACGGCCGCCGGAAAGACGGCAAGACGATCATGCCCGGCGACGTCTTCACCACGGCCACCGGCCGGCAGACTACTCCGTACCCGAAGTACAGTACCAAGCGAACCACCAAACGGGATACGGCGAAGTCGAATCAATGGCTCATCGACAACTACCGGGCAGAGGCGGAAGCGCGGGGCGACGATTACAACGTCACCTTGTCGAAGGCCATGAAGGCCGACAAATTCTACCAGGCAGATACTGATTCAGCCCATATGTACCTGTTCGGTGAAGAGCAGCCGAAAGTGGTTCCATCAATCCTGAAAGACCTCACGCCCAAAGCGACACCCGGGGCAACTGCAGATCCTTTTTCCAACAACAAAGTCTTCACCGCCGACGCCGTGGCCGCCGCCCGGGAAAGGCTGAAAGCGAAACGCGGCACCTTGTCAGCCGGCTTTGACCCCGAGCTGATGCAGGACCTTCTTGTTCTCGGTGGGGCCTACTTCGAATCCGGAATCCGCAAGTTTGCCGACTGGTCGAAAACCGTTCTCGCCGACATCGGCACCGAGTTCCGCCCGTTTCTTCGCGGCACCTATGAGAACCTTCGGCACTGGCCGGGGATCGACAAGGACGGGATGAGTAGCGCGGCGGAAGTAGACGCTCACCTTGCTGAAGTTTCGAGTGACAAATCTGCTACTCCAAGGACACCTTCAGCCAAGATTGCCCGCAACGTGAAAGAATGGCTGTCGTCGGGGAAAAAGATAAGAACCGACAACCTTTTTAAGTGGGCCAATGAAGCCTACAGCGGAAAACAAAGCGAGGGGAAATATACCCCAAAGGACGCCTACGACGCCCTTGAGCTTGGCATCAACCAATACCTCGCCGACAATTTCAAATTCAAGAGCAATGAGCCTGTTCAGCAAATCAAGGAACTTGAGCAAATCCTCTCCTTGGTCCCGACGCAGACCAAGCGAACAGAAGAGCAGGACAAGTTCCAGCAGTACTCGACTCCTCCTCCATTGGCCTATGTCGCCAATTGGGTTGTGAACCTGAAGCGCACCGACTCATATCTTGAGCCGTCGGCGGGTATCGGCGGCTTGGCCGTGTTCGGCAAGATTGCCGGTGTCGGAGATATCGCCGTGAACGAATTGAGCGACCGGCGCCGGGATGTGCTAAAAGAAATGGGGTTCACGTCGGTCTACAGCGAGAATGCCGAGCAGCTCGACAATATCCTGCCGGCCGCAGTGAAGCCGACCGTCATCGTCATGAATCCTCCTTTCTCGGCAACCGGCGGCAGACTCAGTAAAAACAAAACCAAGTTTGGTGCCGCGCATATCGAGCAGGCGCTGAAAAGATTGGAGCCTGGCGGGCGGCTCGTGGCCATCGTCGGCGAGGGAATGGGCAGCGACAAGCCTATGTTCCGGCAATGGTGGAAGGTTATCAGCGCAAAGTATAATGTCCGCGCCAATGTCGGGATGAATGGCGAGGGATACCGGAAGTATGGCACCACGTTCGATAATCAACTTCTCGTCATTGACAAAACGAGTCCGACGACAAATGCTGTAATAACCGGGAAGGTGGACAACTACGCCGACCTGATTTCTCTACTCCAGGGGGTGAGAGATGACAGAACCGCTACCGCTCAACGAGAAACCAATCAACCAACTGGCCAAGAAGAAACTCCTGCAACTGAAACTGGAGCCAAACAGCAGCAGGCTGTATCTCCAACAACTGCTGACATGGGCACTGGCCAGCGGGGAGATGCAAACAAGCCAGGAAGTAGAAGACAGGATAGGCCAAATGCTGCAGTGGAAGCCGGCGGAATGGATGCAGGAGGTAACCGACCTGAACCAGGACGAGGGGATTCCGGTGTCGACGGCGGACAGCAAAACAACGCCCAAGGAGTTGGCCTGGAAAATACTCGACAGAATGGAGAGCCTGTACCGAGAACAGACACTTTAGAGACCACCCGCCAGGAAAAGCAGCAGCAGTCAGCTGATTCCGTCTTTGAAGGCTACCAACCAACCGTAGTTATCAAGGGGGCGAAGCCTCACCCCGCCGACCTCGTTGAAAGCGCGGCCATGGCCGCCGTCAATCTTCCCAACATCACATACCAGCCAAGCATTCCGAAAGAGACAGTCACCTCCGGCAAACTGAGTGAAGTTCAACTCGAGGCGATTACCGCCGCCGGCCAAGCGCACCAGGACACCCTACCGAACGGGGAAACCAGGGGCTTCTTTATCGGCGACGGTACCGGTGTCGGCAAGGGCCGGGAGATTGCCGGCATTCTCTTCGACAACTGGAACCAGGGCCGCAAGAAGTCTATATGGATCAGCAAGGATCGGACCCTTGCCAAGGATGCCAATCGTGATATGGATGGTATCGGCTGGTCCGGTGATTTGATCATCGAGCAGGGCGCGGTGAAGGCCGGCCAGGCCATCCCAAACAGAGACGGTGTGCTTTACACCGCCTACTCAACCGTTTCTTCCGCAGCAAAAGAAGGGCAGCTTTCCCGCCTCCAGGCAATTATCGATTGGGCCGGTCCTGATTTCGACGGGGTTGTCGCCTTCGACGAATCCCACAAGATGGGGAATGCCATATCCATTAAGGAAGGCCGGTTCACCAAGAAGCCCTCCCAGATGGCTCTCTCCGCTCTCGATCTGCAGCGGGCATTGCCGAAGGCGAAGATTGTCTATGTCTCGGCAACCGGAGCCACCGAAGTAAGCAACCTCGCCTATGCCGAGCGTCTCGGTTTATGGGGGGAAGGTACGCCATTCGCCAACGCGACGGCTTTCATCGGCAAGATATCGCAGGGCGGCATCGCGGCCATGGAGGTCGTCGCCCGGGATATGAAGGCCATGGGCAGCTACCTGGCCAGGAAGCTCGCCTACAACGGCAAGAATAAGGCGTATCAGGTGAAGTATCGTCGCCTTGAGCATGAACTATCCGGCCAGCAGCGCGAAATCTATGATGAGCTCGCCGGGGCCTGGCAACTTGTCCTGAAAAACATCGACGAAGCCCTGCAGATCACCGAGGCCGATTCCAACGGCAAGAGCCATGCCTTGTCGGCATTCTGGGGATCTCATCAAAGATTCTTCAACCAGGTGCTGACGGCCATGCAGATGCCGTCGGTCATCACCTCAATCAAGCAGGATATCAAGGACGGCAAGGCCGTTGTCCTGCAGATCACCAACACCAACGAGGCCAGCACCAACCGGGCACTGGCCAATGCCGAGTCGCTTGAGGATGTCGATATCACCCCGCGCGACCAACTCATGCAGATGATCGAGAATTCCTTCCCGATCCAGCAATACGAGGAATACGAGGATGAGGACGGCAACAAGCGGACGCGGCCGGTCGTCGATTCCGATGGAAATCCGGTGGTGAACCGTGAGGCCGTTGCCATGCGGGAAGAATTGCTGGATAAACTCGGCAGCATCAAAGTGCCGGACGCGCCGCTCGACCAGATCCTCAATGTCTTCGGTGTCGACAAGGTGGCAGAGGTCACCGGCAGGTCGAAGCGGATCGTCACCGTTGATGATGGCTCAGGCCCCAGGAAAATACGGCAGGGATGGAGCAAGACCAAGGGTGTTGCCGATGCCGCGCAGTTCATGGCCGACAAGAAGCAGATTCTCATCTTCTCCGAAGCGGGCGGCACCGGGGCCAGCTATCACGCCGACAACTCGGCCGTCAACAAGCGGCAGCGCAGCCATTACATCTTGCAGGCAGGATGGCGGGCAGATAGCGCGGTGCAGGGCCTTGGCCGGTCACATCGATCGAACCAGGCAGTTGCCCCTGAGTATGTCCTAGTCACCACAGACCTCAAGGGACATAAGAGATTTATTTCTTCCATCGCCAGGAAACTGTCACAGTTGGGGGCGCTCACCGAAGGACAGCGCACGGCATCCTCTCAGGGGCTTTTCTCAGAGCGCGACAACCTCGAGAGCGAGTACGCCGTTGATGCAGTTCAACAGCTCATCACCAATGTCTACCGCGGCAACGTCAATGGTATCGACATGTCGATGTTGGTCCGTGAGCTCGGCTTGCCGAACCTCGTTGACGAGCATGGCGGGCTGAACAGCACACAGATTCCGACCGTGCCGAGATTCCTTAACCGGATTCTCAGTATGAAGATCGATATGCAGAACAAGGTCTTCGATCTATTCTCAACCTATCTCGATGCCAATGTCACCCGGGCAGAGGAAAACGGGACGCTGGATGTCGGACTTGAAACCTTGAAGGCTAAAGCCATCAGGGTTGTTGATAAGCAGACCGTCTATACCGAGCAGCGATCAGGCGCCGTTACCGAATACGTGCAACTGGATGTCGACCACCGCGTTGAGAAGGTGCCGTTCGATTCAAAACGAAGAATGGTGGTGAACAATCACAGCGGTATGCCGTGGCAGATCGTTAGTCAAAGCAGTTCTACCAACGAGGCTGGAAATATCGTTGACCATATCACTCTCAGAAACGGCAGGAATGCGATACGGAAGGTCGAGAAAGAAGGCTTTGAAGAGAAATTCACCTCTATCACCGACAAGGCTGAAGCGCTCGAAAGATGGAACGAAGCGCTGAAGGCGATTCCTGATATCGTCACCCAAAGAGAACACCTTATCACCGGGGCACTTCTGCCTATCTGGGATAAGCTTGTCGGGCACCCGAAGATTATCCGGGTGCAGACCGGCACCGAAACGATGCTTGGCCGGATGATTGCCGGGGAACACATCTCTGAGGTTATGGCCCTCCTGGATGTCGAAGGAAAGGCCGTGGAGATGACGCCGAAGCAGGCGCAAGATACCATCCTGCAGAACGGGCAGACACTCAACCTCGACAACAAGTGGAAGATCATCAGGAGGCGCGTGGCCGGCGAGAACCGCATGGAGGTAGAAGGTACCGGCTACGGCGATTACAATATCCTGTCGAACTATGGCGCATTCACCGAGAGAATCAACTACATCACTAGGAACTTCATACCGACCGGTACCGATGGCAATGCGGTTCTCGAGCGGATATTAAAGAACCACAAGATCCTGACCGTGACCGGCGGAAGGCCTGCCGGGGGCAATCAGGCGCAGTCCGACGATAATACGCAATACTCGAAATCTGGGGAATCTTCCGGCCGCACAGTCGCCCAGGTAGAGGAGGAGCTCCGCGCAAAACTCGGTGCCGATGTCTTTGAATCCCTGCAGGGCACCATGGCTATCGTCGGCAACCAGGAGGAGGCGCGGAAGATTATCGCTGGCCTGCGCGGGGAGAAGAAGTATTCTGCCGCATGGCATGGCACCCCGCACACCGTTGACAAGTTTTCTTCATCGAAGATCGGGAGCGGTGAAGGTAACCAATCTTACGGGTATGGGCTTTATTTTGCCGGGAACAAGGAGGTGGCAGATTTTTACCGAACCACACTGTCACCAAAGATCGGGGCCTTTATAAACGAGTTCAAGCGCCTGATTCCGGAAGCGCCACACAATCTGGTTGTTGAGATATTTAAATTTAAAAATGAATCTCCCGCCGGTATGCGCTCGGCAGTAGCGGTAAGAAAAGCAGGTTATGCTGTCGCCGATGCAAGAGGCTTTATTGAGGAGAATAAAGAAAAACTTTGGGATGCGACTGATAAGGCGTGGGGAAAACCGGCAGGAAACCTATACAAGGTTGATCTCGCCCCAACCGAAGACGAATATCTGCTGTGGGATAAGCCACTATCGGAACAGTCGAAGAAGGTTAGGACGGCGCTTGATGCCGGTGCATGGGACAATAATGCCATCATAGGGAAACTACTAGATACTGGTCTTGATTTTTCCGGAAGCGGCATATACGAACGAATATCGTCATCTCTTGGAGATGTGAAAGATAAAGGGGATCGCAGGAACGACCAAGCCGCCTCCAAATACCTCCACTCCCTCGGTATCCGCGGCATCAAATACCTCGACGCCAGCAGTCGTGGTGTTAACTTTCAACTCGAATGGGCCAACGGTAAGGATGGCAGTAACGATGTAAAAAATGATGCCGAATCTGCCATGCTGATGATGGTCGAGGATATCCCTAAAGCCGTTACTCATCTAAGGGAAAAAGGGAAAGACGTGGCAGCTGATGCCTTGGAACGGGGTGACCTGGTTCCGCGCGGACCCGTCCACAACTACGTCATCTTCAATGACGCAGACGTCTCGATAGTCGAAGTCCTATATTCAGCCGACGGCAAGACCATCCAGGGCTTTACCAACGGTGAAAAAGTATGGCTGGTGGCCGACGGCATCCAGCCGGGCCGGGACGCCGATGTCCTAAACCACGAGGTAGGCGTCCATCTCCGGAAGCTCCTGCTCGCCGATCGTGAGTATCAACTGGTAGAAGGCTCGCTCGAGAAGCGCCAGAAGGAAACCGGCAGGACCGGCCGGGCAATCAGAGCGGCAATGGCCAGGGTGCCAGCCGACACGAAACCGGAGAACTACTGGAGCGAGGTTCTTGCCTACATGGTCGAGGACGCTCCGGCAGCCGGGCCGGTTCGCCGGGTTATGGCGGCAATCAAGAAGATCATGCTGCGGGTGTTCGGGAAGCGGTTTGTCAATTTCCTATCTGTCGATGACTTTAAGGCCATGGCCGCAAAAGCAGTTCGCGCTACTTCATCGCCGGCAGGGAAAAGCGAAGGTGTTTCCTTCTCCTTCGCAGGCGAGAAAGCGACCGCCGCCGACCGCGGCAAACTGGCCACGGCCAAAGAGATGAAGGCCGACGGCCAGCCGAGAGAAGAGATATGGGCGGAAACCGGATGGTGGGAAATCGTCCCGGGGCAATGGAGCTTCGAGATTGACGACAGCCTTTCCTCGATAGAACCGAAGGAGGGAAAACTCAGCGATGCCTTGAAGCATCGTCAACTGTTCGCCAACTACCCGTTCCTCAATGATTACGAAATCAGTTTCAGGGCTTTGGGTCCGAACAGAAGAGGGTTGTTGGATCAGGCCACGAAGACGATATTCGTGAACTCAAGGATGAGCCATGCCGTGCAGCGCAGCGTTATTCAGCACGAGACTCAGCACATCATTCAGCATCACGAAGGTTTTGCAACTGGAACAAGATATGACGCTTCCGAGCCGGAATCATATTACCGACGAGTCGGAGAGGTTGAAGCAAGGCTTGTTCAGTATCGCCTGAACTTGCCACCGGCAGCGCGAAAAGTGCGGCCGCCGTGGCTCAGTATGGAAAAGATGCTGAAAACCGAAGGGCTTTTGAAAGAAGGGCAGGACGTGCGCGATGTCCTCTTGAAAAGCAAGAGCAGTCCAGACCTTACCGCCGACAGTTACCAGGAAGCCCGCAACACCACAATCCTGAACGCCACGGTAGACGGCGTGGTTTCCGACGCAAGCCTGACCCACGGAGAGAAACTGGTTGCCGAGATCATGCGAAAACTGGCTGCCGTGTCATCGCCGGCCGTGGCCAAGAATCGGTTTGGTGCCAAAAAGGTTGACGAAGCACTCGAGGCATTCCGGGCCGCCCGGGCCGCAATCAAAGATCCGCTGAAGTCGGCGGCGGCCAAACAGCAGTTCGCGGCGAACTTCGTCAACAAGTTTCCGGCGGAACCCCGGGCGGAACTGCTCAACAAACTGTCGCAGATCAGCCGGGTGAAGGATCAGGCGATACAGCAGAAGCGCCTGCGGAACTTCCTTATCCACGGCAATAAGGCCCTGGCCGGATACCTCAAAGACGAGATCATTGAGCGCTTGGAAAAGGCCGTTGCCCCTTTGCGGATGAAGAAAGACAGGGTGCGGCGCGGCCGGGGGGCGGCCTTCGAGCGCGACCTGAAATATCTCCGTGGCATCGCTTTCAAGATCGGCAAGACGGCGGACTCCCGGGTGGAGTTGCAACTCGAGCAGGACCGCCTGCACCAGCAACACCTCATTCTCCAAGATCAGCTACAGCAGGCCAAAACTCCCCAGGAGCAGGAGCGGGTCGAGGAGCAGATAGCCGATATGGAATCCTTCGGCAACCTGCTCGCCATCTTCGGCGGTATCGAGGCCCAAACCTTTGACGAGGTGGTGAGAGCTTACCGGTCGATGTCCGATGTCCTTGAGGAAGGCCGGGCGCCGTGGCGGGAACAATTTGAAACCTGGAAGGAGCGCAATAAGGCGAACCGGGAAAAGGCCATTAAGGAAATTACCGGCGAAGATGAACCGGTTCCGGAGACCATCGCTGAGAAGAGCCAGCGAGTTGCCCGGGAACAGAGCGCCACCGGCAAGGTGAAAGAAGCCCTTTCGGCTACGGCAAACTCCATCCAAAGTTGGGAGTTGATGCTCGACAAGATCAGCCGTAAGTCAGGTGGCAAGACCCTGCAGTCATGGATGGTGAAGCACTTCGGCAGCATCGCTCACAAGGCCACCAGGGATTACGAGCGCATGCAGATGGAGACGCATGAGAGGGTCATGGACAAGGCCGTGGAGATATTTGGCGTCAAAGACAACGTGGCTCTCGCCAAGACCTTCGCGAAACTCGGCCAGCAGGTAGAAGGCAAGGTACACATCGCTTTCGGCGACAAGGGGGAACGGCGGGCCGTGACCATCTCTCCCCTGCAGGCCGCTTACTGGTATCAGATCAGCCGGGACATGGAAAACCCGGTAGTGGCCGAGACCTTCGAGGGCATGGGTATCGACGGCAAGACCATCGATGAGATTGAAAAGCTGATTGGCCCAAAACTGAAAGCGTGGGCAGACTATCTCGTTGCCGATTTCTATCAGGACTTCCACGACGACACGAACAAGGTGTATCGGCAGGTTTACGGTATCGATCTGGATAAGACGGCCAACTATGTGCCATGGCGCCGGGAGGTGACCGGCAAGGCGGCAGACAAGGAGAAGGAGGGCATGCTATCCGGCATAGAGACCGGCAGCATCAAGAAGGGATCCTTGCGGTCCCGGGTGCGAAATACCAAACCGTTCAAGATGCAGAACGTCAACGACATCCTGGTTAATCACATTGCCGACATGAACCACTTCAAGGCGTGGGCGATTCCCACCCGGGAGATCAACGGCACCTTCAACAGCCCTACAGTGCAGAAGTTCATCCGGCAGCATTACGGCCGGTCGACCATGCGGACCATCCGGTTCTTCCAGGATCGATTTGTGAAGAGCGACCGGGAGATTGTCGATGATCTGCACTTTCTGGACCGAGTACGCGGCAACGTGACCCGGGCCATGGTAGGCCTGAACCCCGTCGTTTTCCTCAAGCAAATGACCGCCATTCCGGCATACATGGCTGACGTTCCTGTTGCCGATTGGTTTAAGCACACTGGTTATGCCATGGCTCACCCGATCACGGTTGCCAGGATTCTCGGCCGGTCGACCATGATGAAGTCCAGATATAAGCAGGGCTTCGAGCGGGACGTGGCCGCCGCCATGAAGATGGGCGGCGACAACATAATTGCCCAGCATCGCCGGGGGAGAGATGCCGTTATGGTGATGGTGCAGCTGGGTGACAAGTTTTCCGTTCTCACTGGTGGGTACGCCGTCTATAAATACCACCTGGACAAACTCAAGGCGGGCGGCATGTCTCACCGGGAAGCTGACCAGCAGGCCCTCGATGAGTTCGAGAAGGCAACCGAGCGGTCCCAACAGTCTGGAGCGGCCAAGGATCTTGGTTGGTTCCAGCAGGGCACCCCGATCATGAAACTCTTCACCATGTTCATGACGGCGCCGGCCAGTTACAGCCGGCAGATATTCATGGCTGTGAGAAACATGAGGGCAGACCCGAAGGATTCGGCCAAACGGCTTTTTGTCTTCGGCGTCCTTCTGCCCGTTATTTTCCAGGCCATTGCCGACGCCTTGATGATTATCGACGGCGACGATGAGGACGAGGAGCGCTTCCTGAAGAACCAGGCGAAAGGTATCGCTCTCGGTCCTTTCCAGGGACTGCCAATCATCCGAACCATCATGGAGGGGTATTCTCAGGCGATCACCGGGCAAGGATATTTCGGAGACGAGTTCACGCCAGTGTCAGAGGCGTTCAGCACCAGCAAGGAAACCGTGAGCGATTTCTTTAAATTTCTGCAGGGCGGCACGGAGCGAATTTCCCCTGATGAATATCTTGAGCAGTCGCTTCTCGGAATGGTTCATACCTTCGGCTATTTCGCCGGAATCCCAACAAAACCAATACAGCGGACATTCGAAGGTGTTTATGACGCGGCCACCGGGCAGACCGAATACCCCATTCGCCGGTCAATCGGATATTCAAAATATGTCGTAGGTGAGAACAAATAGGAAGAGGCTATCGATAGAATAGGCTTTTATTATGATAAAGAATAGGATAAAAAAGATGTATCAATTTATTGATGACTCCAAACAATCAGAAAAGGGAAAAGCGATATGAAAGGCTACTTGGATAGTATCGGCAGACCATCAGCTAGTTTCTTTCCGCTGGGTGATACAGATATAAAGATCAAGGGAAGTTTCTCAGGGAAGGTATGGCTGGAGTCGCAGATGCCTGGTGAAACCAGTTGGGAGAAAGTCCCGGGGGCCATCACTGAATCGCAAACTCAGTTCTCGATCATAGTAAATGACCTCACAATTCGATACCGCTTCAACAGTAATCTCGAGAGTGGAAGGGCTATAGTTTACGCTGGCGGGGTAACGCAGACTGATGAAGCAGTAACGTTGGGTGGTGAAGATGTAACGATCGGTGGTGTAGCCGCAACTTGGTAGGGTTAAAATAGATCTCAGGAGGATTTGTCATGAAACGTTTCGTATCTTTTTTCGCAATTTTGTTACTTGTCTATGCTTTACCGGTACACGCGCTTGAACAGGATAATGATTCAAATGGACTGATTGATGTCACCTATGGCGGGCTCAATGCCCTACCGACCGCCGACACCCAACTGCTTCAGGCGACCGGAGTCGGCACCTTCGGTTGGGCCTCGGTAATCGATGACGCCAAAGGGAATGGTCACACCGAATACGTCTGGAGCGCTGACAAATCTTTTGATCAACTCGCGCTCAAGGTGAATCTGACCGCTCTTGACGACACGAAAGGAAATGGCGATACCACCTACTTCTACAGTGCGGATAAGGTGTTCGACCAACTTGCCTTGAAGGTCAACCTGACCGCCTTGGATGATAGTAAAGGAAACGGCCATACCACCTTCTTCTGGAGTGCCGATAAATCTTTTGACCAGTTGGCGCTCAAACTTGACGCCACCGTATTGGACGATACCAAAGGGAATGGTGATGCTACTTACGTTTGGAGCGCCGACAAGGTGTTTGATCAGCTGGCCCTGAAGGTAGCTCTCACTGCCCTCGATGATACCAAGGGCGTCGGGGACACGACATATTTCTGGAGCGCGGACAAATCAACCAGCGAGTTGGCGCTCAAAATAGATGCCACTGATCTGGATGACACAAAGGGCAATGGCGACACGACTTCCATATGGAGTGCAGATAAGGTCTTCGACCAGTTGGCCTTGAAGGCTCCGGCTGAAAGTCCGGTGTTCGCTGTCAGCGCAGCGCTTCCCCAAGGTGCGGCTCCAACGGTTGATGCCGCCGGCGAGATTGCGGTCGACACCACATCCGATCAGCTTATCTACTTCGGCGGCGCGAAAAGAGTAGTGACCTACAAAAAGCAGAAGGACTTTGCAATCAAGGCCCCTGCCGATGCAGATGATTCGTTTCTCTTTAAAGCGCAAACTGCGATCACCATTACCGATATACATGTAATCGTAGAAGGCGCAGGAACCGACATATCGGTTGATATCCAGGAGTGCGATGCCGCGGGTGCAAACTGCGCGACTGTCGATGCTGCAATCACTGCAGACGACAACGGCGCCGAGGATGACGGGGCATTGACGAACGGTACGATCGATGCCGGCGATTGGGTCAAGGTAGTTCTTGGCGCTCCGACCGGAGTTCCGACATACTTTACCGGCTCGATTTATTACGTAGAAACTGCGGATTAAGGAACGATCAGCAATCAATAAGCCGTGGTGTCCGAACGCCGACACCACGGCGCATCATGTGGTGTCTACATGAATAGAGTCGTACCCACCGTCCGCAGCACAAAACGCCCTTCAGTTCGTTCCTCTAATGAACCATCTCGAAACGGTATACCCAGAGATGGTTTACAAGCGCTGATAATAAATGTCGGCGGCGTGATGACCGATGTTATCGGCATATCAATCACGGATAAGCCGAATGTGCGCCCTGAAATATGGGCACTGCTGTTTGATGAGTTTGACGTTCCCTATAGTGACGCACAGCGAATCATCAACATCGAAGCATCAAATCTCCTCAATATTTACGAATTGATAGGCGCTTCCGGCAAAGGTTATGTGCTTTATGCCATCGGTACATCTCGGAGGGTTCTGAACAAAGCTTTGCGTCATTTTGGCCTAAGCAATTTGGCATCTCTGTACAATACTCCGGCCGGTTATCTTGGCAATGGGGTTACTTGTATTTCAATTCCTGGAATACTGCCCACCGATACCATCACTGCACAAACAACAAATCAACCTGCATGTACTGTTGCTGGCAGAATAGATATATCTAATGGTCATTTTGTTTGCGGGGTCAGGGTCGCAAGAGATGGATTGCTGATAGGTTTCTATCCATGCGCTGAACTCGTTGGCCCGATAGCATACAACGCATATCGAGGGCAAAAGCGGCTTCCCGATGGGCTGATAATAGGTGATTCTCTGCATTACAGATCGGCAAATGGCTTTGATTTATTAACGCTCGGCTATAGCCCCATAGCAATTCAAAGGAGGGCATAAAATGGCCACTATATATGTCAGCCAGTCGGAAACTAACGGGTATGCTATCGGAAACGATGCGAATACTAGAGCGCAAGCTGCGTCAAAGTCAACCCCAAAACTCACCATAACGAGCGCATTATCTGCATCCGTCGCCGGTGATATTATCGTAGTAAACGATGGCACGTATCAATCAGCTACAGCCCACACGATAACAAAGGCAATTGATATTATTTCTGAGAATAATACCCTGCCAATCGTGCAATTAACATCTGCTGGCATAAGGGCATTAATTGCAAATCCGAGTACATTGAGTGTCGAACTGGTTGGGGTAACAGTAGATGCCAACAGCCTCGCTAGTTATGGGTTGGATATACAAGCAGGATTGTCATCGACAATAGCTGATGGGTGTAAATTTTTAGGATCAACGCTGTTCAGTTTGTTCGAAGCCGCCTGCGCGGATACTATTATTAAAAATTGTGATTTTGACGGCAGCGCGGGAGCGGCTTTGTCCTGCTATGTTGGTGCAGGGCTCTGTCAAATCAGAAACAATACTATGAATTTTCCCGGTGCCCCATTTCGAGATCCGTGCATCACAGTAACCGATTCAAAGGGCGGGGGGTTTGCAGAAATATTTGGTAACGTTATTGATCTGTCCACTTCGTCTGCGTCTGTCGGTATTGGTAATACCGATTTCAACGCGGATATTATTTGCAATACGATTAATTGTCGGGGAACTGGTTTTTCCGCTCCTATTTCGATTAAAAACTCTGCTAATATAATTGGCAGAGTGAATATTGTTTCAAATATTTTAGATTCATTTGGGAATGCTGGATATGGAGTGCAGGTAGGCGACGATGCATATCCAGCGACACCTAATATGATTGCCAACGTTGTTGTCTGCGGGAATATAGTTACCAGGGCGAACCATGGCCTCTTGCTAGGAGCTATCACTGGAGCGATAGCTCGGTTCAACGAATTTTCATTATCGGCATATGGTGTCGTCGATAAAAATACCATTGGATCAGTGCTTGAGTTTAATACTGTGATAAACTCAACCACCGATGGAGGAGCTATATTATCCAGGGGCTCTACGGATTCCGCGTACAAAAACAATTTGATTTTTAATGATGCGGACCATGTTCACCCTGGATTATACATTGCTAGTTCCGAAATTCCAAGAGTAACAACCGGCGCGGCATTAAAGTGTAATATAGTATATTCTGAGGTAGATATTATATTTGTTAGTTCTAGTGCCGGGTCTGAAGCAATTTTCGAAAACAATTTTTATTTTTCCGAAGCAGGCGGCGGGTCATGGAAATACAACGGAGTAACGTACAATAGCATCGAAGAGTGGAATGCCTTATCGAATGTAACGAACGACAGGTATCTCGATCCAAAGTTTATTGATGTTAAAAACGGCGACATGCGGCTCCGGTACGACTCCCCATTGGTTGCGCTGGAGCTGGCCGATGTTGGGTGTTATCCGGCTGATTATACCGAGTGATGGTCAATTCATGCGCGCCAGTATAATTATCTCCATGTTGATTATGGCAGTGGCAACCATGGCGCTTTGGCGAAAACTTTTGAAGCGACCGTGACTGATATGAAACTACCATTAACCTAAAACATAACAAATTCGAGGTGCAAACTATGAAAAAAATATTCCCCCTGATTCTCTCCGTACTGTTGCTCATCGGCTGCGCTCCGACGACAAAAACGACAACGACAATGCTTGACGACAACGGCAAGGTGACCGGCACGATTACCGAGGAGCCTGTTGCCGAAACGCCTTTTTTCGAATCGGGCAACCTCAATAAATTTTACGAATACGAAGGTAGCCGGGTTGATAAATTCAATATCATGGCCTCCAAGAAAATCGATTTCATCAAAGAGCAGGGGACCGCTCGACAAAAGGACCTCCAGACACCAACCGAGCGGACACTATCCAACCTTGTTGATACCCTCCTTGTCGCGCAAATCCCCACATCTCCCCCTCCTGATGGCATCGCTCCTCCCAAAACAATGGTCGATTTTGCCGACAAAAACCTTGTGCCAGTCGCAAGTCTTGCGCTTCAGGGATATGGCCTCGGGTTGTTTGGCGATTCCGCGAAAATCCCGAAGAACGATAGCTCGGTTGCGATCAACAACTCCGGGCTCGGGGATGTATTCTATCAGTCTGACAACAATAAAAACCCGATCTACAGCATTGCCGGTGAATCGTCTGGATATTGGGATATGGGCCTGAACAAGGGCGGCGACACTACGACCAAAACCGATTCAAGCCAGAAAACACTTTGGTGATGAGGTGGAAATCCGCACAAAACCATTCACCGAGAACGGCAACAAACAACTGAGAGAGGAGCGTTGCCAAGGCGTGTGCGTATCAAAGAACCTGAAGACCGGTAAAAAGCAGGTATGTCCTCATTATAAAACCGTTGAGCATTGCGAGGCGCCACCATGGCAAAAATCACAGCCTGTATAATCCTCATCATCATGGCCGCAACCTGGGCCGCGATCAGCTACAAGCACGGTTTCATGGTCGCCGTGAGCGATAATTTCATGTACCTGGCCGGAACTCTTGCGTCGATCGCTTCAGGAGAAGGCCTCAGCGGACTTGCTCAAAAACTATTCACCAGGCCCGGGAAATGAAAAATATCATTTTTTCACTGATCCTCTTCTTCTCCCTGCCGGCAGCCGCCGCCGACTATTCCCGCGAGAGTTTTCATCATTGGATAGATGCCGACCGTGATGGCGAGAACACCCGGGAAGAAGCGATCAAAATCGCAATAAACATCGGCATAGCCTGCCCGTACACCGGGGAAATGATCACGGATCCGGGCAAGGCCGACATAGACCATATCATCCCTCTCAAGTGGGCATGGGATCACGGCGCCGAGAATTGGCCAGCTGATCGCCGCGAGGCCTTCGCCAACGATCAAGATAACCTTTTGCCGGTCCTGGCCGCCGTGAACAGATCGAAGGGCGCCAAGGGGCCGGATGAGTGGTTGCCGCCGAACCTCTATCATGTCCCGGATTACTGCGCGGCCTGGACGCTGATATGCAAGCGGTACGATCTGGACTGTGATTATCAGCTGCTTTTCGACACGATCAAAAAATATTTGCCGATGCAGAAAGGGGTAATACCTTGATCATCCCGACACCGCGACTCGAACGGCTACCTTATAACCTGCACGGCCTCAACTATTTCCAGCAGATAATTTACAGGTGGCGATTTCCGCCACGGTACCGGCTCTACGGGGAGTACGTAATCACTCTCGACGAGGATCCAGAGTTCGGTGACGGTTTAGAACTGGTCCACCCTGATGGATTCGTCATCGACGGGGCCAGTGTCCCGCGTCCGTGCTGGCCGATCATCGAGCCGACCGGCACTCTCCTTGAAGGGTCCGTGCCGCACGATCAGTGGTATCAATACGGCTACATGCTCGCCAGGCGGAAGCCAGGCTTGATCTTCAACATTGCCTCCGAGCGTCTCGTTAAGCAATTCCCTTACCTGTTTGGCGACCTGGTGCCAGTCTTCATCGGCCGCGGCCAGAAGTTTGGTGACCAACTCCTTCGCCACATCACCATCGAGAAACACGGGGCCACAGTAGACGCCGGCCGGGCTTACCGCGCTCTTCGTTTGTTCGGCTGGCGGTCCTGGAATCGGTACCGCCGACTCGGACCGACGGCATACAATGATAATAGCCTGGGACTGCCAGGGGTTACCGAGAGAGGGGTAGCGTTTTGACCATTGACGAAAAAGAAGTCATTAAATGGGGAGGGATAGGGCTGTCTGCCATCCTTGGGTGGGTTCTCTCCGCATTCCGGTATGGCCGCAGTGTAGAAAAATATGACAATCGCATAAAGACCGTAGAAAAAGCGGTAGTCGATTTAAAGAAAGAAGCGACAGAGAACAAAGCGGAGTTTAAAGAAGATGTCACCAGGCTCCAGGGTGATATCGACGCCATTGAATGTATCGAGCCTGGAGACTGCCTTGCCAGCCAAAAGAAATTTCATGAGTTGATTCAAGTGCAATTCGTGGCACAACAGGCGCAGTTCACCGCTGGGACCAGGGAGTTTGACGAAATCAAGGGGATGATCAAGGACTATCATGATGCGGGAGAAAAGCGCTTTGACACACTCATGAAAAGGCATGATGATCTCGTCAGCCAACTTCTTTCAGAAAGAGGTAAAGCCAACCAATGATCCACACCAAGGATTTCCAGATAGCCCTGGCCCATACCAAAGGGATTGAAGGGCCAGAATCAGACCATCAGCTTGACCCTGGCGGGCAGACCGTTTGGGGCATTGCCCGTAATCGTCATCCGAAATGGGAGGGGTGGGCTCTTGTTGACCGCGGCGAGCCTGTCCCGAACGAAATGGTGGCGCTCTTTTATAAGATGAACTTCTGGGATGCAATAAACGGTGACAGACTGGCAGCGCTTTCAAGGGATGTCGCTATCGAGGTCTTTGACACAGCCGTGAATATTTCACCTGTGAGCGCCGGAAAGATCCTGCAGGAGGCGATGAACTTGCTCAACAGAAACCGCATGCTCTACCAGGACCTGCCGCTTACCGGAAACATCCGTGACATGACCATCGGTAACCTGAAAACGTGTATCATGGTTGGGCGACTTAAGAAACTGGTAAAACTTCTTAATCACCTTCAGGCAGAGTATTATATCAACCTCATGCGATCGAACCCGGAGAGAGAAGAATTTTCAGGATGGTTCGAGCGGACTTAAATATTGACATTCACCTACCGATAAGGCTACAGTACGACCAACACCTGATCTGTTGATCGTGTCCAGTTCTCCACCCCCGAAGCCCGGGAAGGCCTGACCAACCTTCTCGGGCTTTTTCGTGCCAAGCTCAATGGTCATTTTTCCGCTCCATTTTCAGAAATTCTAGAACAATTTCAATTGCCCTTTGGTTTTGTTTTGGCCATGCCCGATTAGAGCAACATGCCGACATGTTTTAAGGTTTCGTATTTGTTCGAGATGTAAGCCGGAAAGCTTGCAGGTTGCGTAAACATTGACCCCCATTGCTTCCGGCACCCACGCCATAGCATCAAGGCCGAGAGATTTCATTGCTTGTGCCGCTCGCTCTTTCAGTTGTTTCCTCGATCTTGGCTGCCAGTAGAGAACGCACCGACACTGGCGATCTGACCATTGAGGATGTGCTTCTTGCATTCTTTCCTGGTGGCCTGATAGATCGAATTCTGAATGAACAATATAGAGCTGTCGTGAAGTGTCGAAATATTCAGAAACATGCGGAGCATGTGGCGGACATCGGTCTTCCGTTCCATAATTTGGGCAACCTTTCGGGTGCCCAGGATAGGGGATTTTACACCACGCCCCAACCTGAGAGCTGAGAACCAACCGGGCGACAGGTATTATGTACGGCTCCATTTCCCGCTCCATTTTCGGAAATTTTAAAAAGTGATACTCAGTTATAATATGGAAAATTCATCACGCGCAGTTGGTATCCCGCTCAGTCTATCCTACCAACGGCTCCTCACGACTGCGCCACGTTGCCGCTACGCGCAATGAACTGTATGATTATCAGAACGGCGCCCGACCGGTTCGTGCCGGTTGCTTATCTTCCTGCTCGGCGAGGGCTTTGTCGGCTTCCTGTGAAGACATTTCTTGTCCGCCTGTCGGCTCATCGGGAAGAGGGGGCTCTTCTTCTTTCATCTCGCCGGTATTGGTATCGACATTCCCCGGTGGCGGTTGATCGCTCGACTCCTCAACATTTGTCGCGGTTATGTCAATCGCTTCCTTATTGGCCTCTTGTTCGTATTCCTGTCGGTTCTCAGCATCTCGCACCGACACCTCGTTCTGCAGAAGAGATTGGTAATTATCGTCCACCTTCTGGCTGTCGATGGTGATATTTCCGTAGGCCGCCCGCTTGATGGTCTTAAGGCACATTTCATCGAACCAACCATCAACCTTTTCGGTGCCGGATTTTTCGCTCCTCCCGGTCTTCTCGTTCTTCTCCCAAACATCCTTTTCCCCGCCCCAAAATTCAGTGCTGGCATACTTCGGTTTGCGCTTGAGGATATCGGCCAAGGACATCACGACGAGCCGGTTGCGGGCAGGATCCTTGTATGAGTGGTAATAGAATCCGCCAACGATCTCGCCGCGGTTGAAAGGATTTTCGACATTGAAGATATAGGATTCAACCTCGTTGCCCTGACCTTTCTTGAATATTTGGAAATTGTCGTTTGAATAGACCAGTTCGCAAATCACGATAGGCGGCTCACCGAGGGAATATTTTTCAGCCTTCAATTCCAGACCGCGATATCCTGGAATGAAGCCGATGTCGTAGAGATTAGTGGTATTGTTCTTGTACGGAATCATGTGGACGTGGTTCTTTTCAAGAGGATCCCATCCGATCCTGGCTGCTGCCACCACGTTTCGAGCGAGGAGTTCTTTGTTGACGTTGTTCCAGGTGATCGCCAACTGGTCTCGGTATTTTTCCGATTTCTTCAGGCGCTTTTCTTCGGCCACCTTCAGAACGGTATCAATTGCCATGAAGTAATTCTGAGCAAGGCGTTTCTGCGCCTTGGTCAGGGCGATCTCCCCGACACCGGAACCGAATTCCTTGATGACCATGTTCATGAACCGCTCGGAGACGCTCGCTTGAGCTACTTCCAGGGCGCCTTGATTTGCCGCGGTTGCCGCCGGCAGTTTGGTGGTTGTGCTTTTTTGACCTTTCATTGTGGTAGTTCTCCTTGTTGATGATTTTTCCGTTGATGACACTCAGATTTTCTTGCCTAAAAATTTCCCCCGAATATGGGAATGGTAATGCTTGCCGATACTCTTGGCAGCCAGGAGAGCGTCGTAATCGCCCTGCGGTACTTCAGGGTAATAGTAGGTCCCGCCACTCTTGAATTGCACGGCCATGGTTTTGCTTTCTGCATCATAGCCGACGCCGAGAATATTGGATGATTCAACAGGATTGACAGGAATAACGATCTCGATCTCTTCCGGTTCCCATGCCTCCGGTGTTTCTTCCAGATTACTTGGATTTCCTGGATGGAGGCAGAAGCCGCACGGCGGGCTGATATGGCAGGAACAACCGCCAAACATCTGCCGGTCAATCTCGAATTCGTCATGCAGTTTTTGGCCAAGTTCGTTCAATTTTCTTTTCATGGTTTTCCTTTTTGAAATATTTTCTACTCCATTCTTGAATTTTTGTGAGACAACTACTCAGTTATTTATGCGGCCATCCCGTCATCGGTGAGCCATCCAGCCAAAACGCTAACCCCATAGTCATACCACCCCTTATCGGTCCATTTGCCGCAAATATAGGCTGCCCTCTTCTCCGGAATCTTCATTTCTGAGACTATCTCGCGAACATAGGCGCGTTCATTTGCCTTGGCTCGGCGCTGTAGCTCTTCAAGTAGCTTTCGCTCATCGTCTTTCATAAACCCGCTCCATTTCCGAAAATTATTGAGACAACTACTCAAACCCTTTCGTTAAGCTCGACCAATATGGTCACATTTTCATTAACAACAGAGAAGCCATGAACAATGACCCAGTGTTTTACTACAAGCTTATTGAGTTCTTCTTCGCATTCTTTACTGGAACCACAAATAATTTTATATTTCATAAAACTGCTCCATTTTCGAATTTTCGTGAGACATGTACTCAGTTAGTATCTCTCTTTTTCTAACAACTCATAATCCGCACTGGCATGGCGGATATCCAATGCCTTCCATCCCTGGTAACGCCGATTGCTTATCGTTAATCAAAGACGGCAGCGGACGGTCTTTCTGGTAGAGAAAAATATGTTTTTTACCCCGGAGGTCCCGGCCTTTATTTGTCACTGTCTCAATCTCAACAGCTTTGCACCACAGCCCATTATTTGCCTTTCGCAGTGATTGCCATTGGGCTTTGCGCTGGAAAGGGCAAAAAAAGCAGCCGCTCTTTCTCGGCACGTCGAGGCCATGATCGGTTATCAATCTCTTGCAACCATCCCTGTCGATACCGTGCTCTATCAACAGGTAGCGGTTCTCCACCCCTTTGCTTGTTGCTATTTTGGCTCTGCGGGACTCCCCAGCGTCAATGCCGATGTGCTGAAAACAAGGAGTTTGAATGTTCTTTAACAACACCTTCACCTTGAACTTATCTGTACACCAGCGCTTTATCCTGCTCGGCATTATCCGTTTTGCGATCGAGTAGTCATAGAGAGAGTCGTAGCCTTCGACATTTGGCTTCAGGATCGTCACGGGCCTGCCTGAAGCAATGAAATATTTGGCGTACTCGTATGTCTCAGGCCAATCTCCTCCATGATCAACAAACACCGCCTCAAACTCCATTTCTAAATCCTGCATCAGCAGGTATAGGGCAACCGAGTTTACGCCGAAACCCATCGATAGGTAATTTTTCAAATTCTGCTCCATCGCGAAAACTGATTATACTTTCTTAGTGGTCACAACCGGCCGCCACCTAGTTTATTTCCTGAACCATATCGCCGAACCTACACCGGCCCCCATCAAAGAACATTTTCACAGTTCCAGGATCGCCGTATCTGTTTTTCCTCACGATTATTTCAGCCAATCCTCGTAACGGATTGTCTTCTGACGTGTTATACACCTCATCCCGATAGATGAAGGCAATAACCCCTGCATCTTGTTCAATCGAACCAGATTCCCGGAGATCAGACATCATTGGTTTCTTGTCCGGTCGCTCATCACATTTCCGGGAAAGCTGTGATAGGGCAATGACCGGCACATTTAAATCTTTCGACAAAGCCTTAAGCCCTGCAGAAATTGCGGTAATCTCTTGCTCCCTGGAAACTGCCTTGGCTTTCCCGAGTTGCATATAATCGACAACCACCAGGCCAATAGATCGCCTCATGGCCTGGATTTTCGCTCTGGCTTGAATTTGGGTGATACCAAGGGCAGAGCTTTCATCAATGGTGATTGGCAGTTTCTTTAGAAAAATTGCCGCTTCCTGAACAGCCTTTAATTGATCAGGCGTCATTAAACCCCGATCCATTTTTTTGGTGTTCACGCCAGAGATGGTCGAGATGAGTTTTTGTACCAGCCTTTCAGATGCCATTTCCATTGAGAAAATCAACACCCCCGTCCCGGCCTTAGCCACATGATGGGCGATATTCATGACAAATGTGGTTTTCCCCATCGCTGGCCGGCCGGCAATAATAGTCACCTCTGCTTTTTGTAGGCCTCCAATCAGGCTGTCGAAATCAGCAAATCCGGTTGGAAGCCCAAACGTGTCTTTCTCACCATTATGGATTTCGGTGATGTGTTTGAGTAACGAATCAGTGATGACGGAGATATCCCTGGTATATTCGGTGTCATCGGTGGACAGATTAACGATCTCCTGGCCAAACTCATTCACCAGATCATTTACCGGGGCACCGTCATAGCATGATCCGGCGATTTCTTCGGCGACCTTGATCAACTGCCGTGCTTTCGCCTTCTCTTTCACGATCTGGCAAAAATCTTTTATTCTTGACCTTATCGGGACCACAGCACAAAGCGATGACAGGTATGCGAAACCTCCGACCTCCTCAAGTTTCGAAATATCCTTCAGGAAAGACGAAACGGTTACAAGGTCGACGTTGACCCTCTTGTGCCAAAGAGAATAAATTGCCTCAAAAATACTTCGGTGATGCGTCTTGTAAAAATCCTGCGGGGCAAGCTCTGCGACTACGGTTGTCACAGCGTCTGGGTAAAGCATGCATGTGCCGATGATAGACATCTCGGCCTCTATATTCTGCGGCGGGACTCTTGTTGATTGAAGACTGTGCGGCGCGTTCATAACTCAACCTTCTGGTATGATGAGCATGTTTTACGGCCCTCTTTCCAGCATGTGGTTTGGTGGTTGAGTTTGTAATTGCATCGCTCGCAGTCGAATAATTTATTGCTACCATCTTCCCCGAGTGAATCCTCCCACCTTCTCCCCGACAACCAACCTTGGGCGTACTTTGGTGTTTTCCCCTGAGCGATAATTCTCGGTCTCTCTGCTGCTTCGATTCTTGCGGCGTTTATAATGGCGTCGACGAGATTTTGCGAATATACGTCCAACCAGGCGTCAGCTGCCTCAGCTTTTGCTTTCGGGTAAGCAAAAGCTGCCCAGAAAAGATTGAAATTTTCAAGAACCTTTCCTTTTAATTTTCGTTTTTTCTTTGAAAGGTAAAAAGTCTCTTCTTCAACCTCTTTTACTCCACCGTCTTCGTCAGAAGCGGAAAGGTTGTTATTATTCTGTTCCTGTTCCTGTTCCTGTTCCTGTATTGGCATATGGTTTCGACATGGTTCCCTAAACCCTTCGGCAAACCCTTCGGCAAACCCTTTACCTAACCCTTCGCAACATGCTTTTATTAATAAGTAATTCTCGTTTTTCAATGGTCCGTCAGGCAACTCTGAAAACAGTTTTCCCCACATTTTTACCACATTCGGATTTGCCGGTTTATTGTGTTTCAGAAAGTTTGGAAGAAGGATAGTAAGGGTCCTTTCGTCATATTTAAACAAACCTGCTTTTAACCCTTCGGCAAACCCTTTGCCAAACCCTTCGAGGTTCATTCGAGACTCTTCAAGGAGCGATGCTTTCCCCGCCTTAAAGCAACCGAATGGTGATGAAAACGTTGTGGTGAGGAGGTGAAGAAAAACGAGTTTTCCATAGTCGGACATATAAGGAAATTTATCATCATTCCATATCAGACAATGCACTGTCCTGTATCTTGTCGATGATGTGCCCACAGTCACACCCTATGATTATCAATCAGTTCTTCGTGAACATCCTGCGAGAAAGGCATTCCAGATTCAAAAATTTCTCGTTTCTCCTTGGAGTACTCGCGCAATCTTTCTATCCAATCTTCAAAATCATCATCTATGTCATCTTTTTCTCGCATAGGTTTCACCAAAAAAAATGGCAAGCAGCTGGACCTATTCCACCTTCCAAGGGCACAGGTACCCAAGGTGGAATAGTTTGGCACGTCCAGCTGCTTGCCATTTTAAAAAAGTTTCGATTATTCAACATGTCACCTGTAATTCTGGTTTATCGCCCTTACTGCGCGGGTGCCATCCGCTAAGCGATGGCGTAAGAATACCATACTACATAGAACAGTCAAACTTTTTGAACAACTTAGTACAAATTATTATCCTACGTAAACTGTTTTACCGGTCGTTTCTGCAACTAATTTCTTAAACATCGCCTCATGGCTATTCGCCGACGAGAGATGAAGAAGATGAATTTCCTTCAACCTGCTTTTATCCATCTGCCTTAGGAGGTCTACTACCCGCTGAATGCTCATGTGGCTCTTTATAATCCGCCAGCAGCGCTCTTTTTCGACCAATCCGGACGCCACGTTCTCGGCGAGGATCTTCTCGCAAAAATTCGCCTCGATCATCAGGTGCGTAACCCCTGAGAATCGATACTTGCAATAGGCAAGATCGGTTATAAAGAGGACCTTCTCATCACCGGACGCAATAATGAATCCAAGTGGTTCTTCAGCATCATGAACCACGTCGAACGGCAGCACGGTCCATCCGCCAACCGTGAATTGCTGCAGCGCCTGGACGTGATTCATGCGGTGACCGGTCGCTCCGATCTGTTCTGCGGCACCTTTGCTCATAAAAACATCCACTCCGGCTATCATCATATCCTTTACCGCCTTCGCATGATCGCCATGGCCGTGACTGACCAGGCACCCAGCAGATGACGACAACTGAAAACCCATCGCTTCTTTGATCTTCGCAATACTGATTCCGGCCTCGATAACAAGTTTCGATTTCCCGTTATCGAGGAGGTAGCAGTTGCCGGATGATGATGAGGCAATTGTGGTTATTTTGATCATGGGTTTTGGCAAATATTCAGTTATAACCAATCTTTTCCTAACGTTGAGAATTCCATAAATCAGCTATGCGTTGTGCCACTATGCACTGCATTTCATATGACATGTTGTAATTATAGGTCGATGTGCATAGGGCCGTGCTGGTGCCGTCTGGCAGAGTTATCCGTACTGTCGGCTGACGGCGATTATCCCTGCTCCGCTTGACGTATGCCAAGCCATTCTGGAAGTCTTTGATATTGTCAGTGGTGAACCTTATTTCAGACATGTTAACCTCAGGCTGTGGGCTTTGGCTTACGAGCAGATTCCAGTGCTCTGGCGTGGCTTGCATGCAAAGAAGCCCTGTGTTCGTAGTGTGTTTGAAGCGTCCGCAGCGCCCTTGCGAGAGTGCCGTCTGTTGCTTCAGATAGCCATGGGGAGTTTTTACCGAAACCCGAACTTTTCACTTCATATTCGACAGTTTCATTTCTCTCTCTTCTCACGACTTGTAAAGTTGAAAGCCGATTAAACCCGCTACTCTGTATACCGGTGGCAGAAAGATATCCGCCCACGTCAGAGTACGGTCTATGCACCGTCCATTCGTACCCAGGCATTATTTTCACGAGTTCTTTTCTAAATTCAGATGTGTTCATTTCTGCTCCATCGCAGATATTGATATTACTTTCCTATTGAGCCTCGAAACGCAGTTTCTTATCCGGTTCCGACACCACCATGCAAATCACCTGACTCTTCATCTCCGGCATGGTGGTCAGTGATTCTTTCCCATCCACAAATACCATCGGATGGAAGCCGTAGTAGTCGCCAACCACATCGATGATTTCCAGCCCGGCGTGGATCCTCTTTGCATGGTTGAGAGAATTGTAGGGCACCCCGCAAACTTCGGCTTCGCAAATTGGCTCGATACCGCCGTTGATCTGGTTCTTGAATAATCTGAATCGCACTGTGGGGAATCGGCTGTTGATTACGCCTTCCAGCATCTCGCATTTCTTTTTGATCAGGGTTTCGATAAGGAAGAGGTTGCGCTCAGTTACCTCGAATTTCGCGGCCAGGTCCTTCTCTTCTTGCTTGAGTTCGGCAATTCGCGCATCGTCTTTTTCAGCCTGATCAATTTGAGCGATTACTTTCTCGGTTTCTTCGATTGATTTTTCGAGCCTGGTTTTTTCGGCTGTCAGTTTCTCTACCAGATCGCGGCTCCCCAACTTGTTCTTTTCCAGTTCCAGATGGAGGTTGCTCATGGAAAAATCAAGGGCGGTGAGTTCCTGAGTTTTGCCGTCATCATCTTTTGCCTTTTGCAACTCGCCGGTGACTTCCTGAATGCTTTTTTTGAGGTCGGTAATGGTTTTGCCTGTGGCTTCTATCTCGACGCCATACGCCTTAATTTCGGCATCCAGTTCGGAGATCCGCTGGTTGTTCGCCTGGCCGGTTTCCACGCACTTGGTCAGTTTTGTGGACTTCTCCAAGTTGAAGGCCTTCTCTGCTGCCTCCAGTTGATCTGCCGGGAGAACCTGAGAACAATATGGGCAGTGATCTGCCGGGAGAACCTGAGAACAATATGGGCAGTGGTTTCCGGTGAAAACAAGGGCGTCGATAGCGGCATATTCATCCCTGAGCTTCTCCGTCACCTCGACGGTGTGCTGCCGGTCGCTGGTGGCTATGCCGAGATTGGTTTTTGCCGTGCTGGTCTTCAGGTTGAGTTTTGGCTCTTCCTGTTTCAAGTTGTTGAGCCGCTCTTGGATATCCTGGACCTTCTTGTTCTTGGCCTGCAGAATGGTATTTTTCAGCTGAGTGATCTGCAATTCGACATCGGCGATCTTCGCCTTGGTCGCCGCCACCCCGCCACCCATTTCCGCCTGGGTGAGTTCGGTGTTTTTGGCCGCCAGCAGGTTTCTTGTCGACGTGAGAAAATCAGCCTTGGCGCTCTTCTGGCCGGAATCGACATTCTCCGGCCGGCCACGCTGCACCTCGTCAATCCTCGCCGGAATGCCCTCGATCTTGGTATTGATTTCTTTCCGCTGCGACATGATGGTCGCCTTGAAGGCTTCCGGATCTTTTCCTTGAAGGAGAGCAGGAAGAGCCGAGAGTTCGGGGAAGGCGTTGATGACATCGGCGTCAGTGATGGTGCCGCAGATATTAAGCAGAAGAGTTATCCGCTCCTTCCAGTGCATGGTCTCGTTGAAATAGGTGCAGGATGTGAGCAGTTTGAATATCTGTTCGCCGGTAGTGATCTCGCCAACCTTAATTTTATAGGCACCTTCGGTGACCGGCGTATCGTCGATATAATATTCTGTCGTGTGCCCCGTCAATTCCTTTAGGACCGAGCCACGTTGTTTCGTCCACTTCTCAGTCATTACCCTGCAAAGGGAAGTGGTTCCCTGGGAAATTCCATTGGTGAAGACGGCTTTTACTTCACACTCAACTGGTGCGATTGGGGTCCCAACCATGCCGATCGGTTTGATTGCGAAGTTAGCTTGGTCCAGGCTGTCTTTGCCAAAATAGAGCCATTGTACGGCATCGCAGATCGTTGATTTGCCGGTGGCATTGTCACCATAGACGGTCAAGTTCTTGCCGTCCGGGGTAAAAGTAAAATTGGTGAATCCCTTAAAATTGCGGATTTGTAATTCTATCAACTTCATGGTAATATTCTCCTTGTGGGTTGGCTCGTCACGCCGTTGCTCCCCGGTCCATTCTCGTTTGGGCCGGGGAGTTTTTATTTCAGGTTGGCCTTATCGAACGTTGATAATTGGTACCTGCAACTCACCCATCGCTTCTTTGATTTTCTCCATCTCGGAGTTGAAGGCATGGTCCAGAATCTTATGCAGATTCTGCATGACAAAGAAGATTCTCAGGCTGCCGTCCTCGACCGAGAACCGGAGGCTGCACTGAATTTCGTAAGGCTTGGTGCCGTAGAACGGCGGGACGGTAATGGTGAAAGCAGACCGAAAATCCATGTCTCCCTTCTGCTGCTCACCCTTCACCTCTTCGGAATATGAAACGTTCTGTTGACCGGTGGCGGTATCGATCGAACTCTCCCATTTCGCCCGCTTCTTGACCTTGAGATTTTGTACCATGGTCAGCATCTCGCCGGCTGGTGGGTCGCTGATACTATCAAGGTTTTCTTCGATGAAATAGGCAATGTCCATTTGCCCCATGTGAACCCTGTTCTTCCCAAGCCATCGCTTGAATTCTTCAGTGGCGACCAGCTCGAAATTGATACTCCTGTCGCTGTGCCCAGCCTTCTCGCCATTCTCGGCGAAGTTGATGATAGCCTTAAAGGTACGCTCCTCCACGTCAGCTTTGATGATGGTGGTGGCCGGGATTAACTCCCGTCTTACCATGAGGACGAAAGAGTCGACGTCGGCAACGGTCACGAGTCCGGTGTTCCGCATCGGCCGGCCGGTTTCCCTGACTATTCTGCGGTCTTCCATCTCCTCGTTGCGCTTGGCGAGGTCGTGAGTTGCCAACGAACATCCTTCCGGAAGGATGGCATAAAGCATCTCCTTTTCTTCATTTACTTTCGCCATAGCCAATCCATTCATAAGCAACTCCCTGATCGACTCGGCAGCCGGGATTTTCTCCATTTCTTTCATGAAAGTTCTCCTTCTTGTTGGTGTGTATTTGATTTCTTACTGGATCACTGGACCCTGATTACTTCGCCTGTTTCAGGGTTCACTCTTACAGATTCTTCCTCTCCGTCAACCCTCACGGTATCAGCCTTGGTTTTCACCTTCACGGCGTCGCCAAGGGACATCTGCCTGGGGCTCCGGCGGGTGATATTGCCATCCGAATCTGCGAACATCACCGTAGGCTGTACGGTGAATTGAGGCACCTTCTCTTTAAAGTCATCCTTGATAATTACCTGCATACCTTGTGGGGAGAATGAGAGTTTCAAGATAAGTTCTCCCTTCTTCCCGGTCTGCACACATGCCGCAGTGATGTTTTTCACTTTCTCGTAAAGTTCCGCCACGCAATCACCGTCTCGCAGCTCTCCAAGAAAAAGAATACCGTCAGCGTATGTTGCTCTGTTTTCTTCCTTCACTTCTGTTCCTCCATCGGTGAAATCCAACGTTTCGATACGAGCTCGACTTCCTCGGCTCTTCCTTCAACTCTTCGAGGTTCAGCGCCCGCCTCCTGTCGTATCGTTTTCGGCCCATCGCCTAAACTCCTCCTCCATGAACATGAGGGCAATCCCTTTCTTGACCTGCCCTGTTGAAAATCTGTACAGCCTCCACCCGTTCTGAGCGAGAAGAGCATACTTGATGCAATCACCTTCAAACCCGGTGATTGAGGTATGCCTGCCGCCATGGTAAAGGCCGCCCTCCACCTCCAGTGCTACTTTCTGCTCCGGCCACGCGAAGTCGATCCTGTACTTTCTCCCGGGCAGGAATAAAAACTCACGCTCCGGGATGGGATGTTTGAACGCCCTGATGGCCAGATAAAAACTCTCTTCCGCTTCGGACAATTCCTTGCTCATCACCCTTCCTCTCAGGTGAAGAAGTAGTTCGGCTCAACCCCAAATTCCGCGCACATTTTTTCGAGCGTCGGAACCGAAGGGGTAATCGATCCGTTCTCATACCCGTTCACGACAAAATTGGTTTTCACGCCGATGCGCTTACCAAATGAGTAAACCGTGAGCTTATGCTTCTCTCTGAGTTTCCGTACTTTTTTCGGCTTAAACTTGAACATTTTCCTAACCTCCAATGTAGTATTATGCTACTAGCGAATGAGTATTGTTTAGCACATAATTATTTACTGTGCAAGGGTATTATTGCACTAATGCGTTTTTATAGAAATAGGTTATTGACAGTTGGTTTTTGGAATGGTAGTTTTGTGGGGAATAGTGGTGGGGTGGCAGGCAATAAAGCCCTGCCATATTCGAAAGTATAATCAGTTTTCGCGATGGAGCAGAATTTGAAAAATTACCTATCGATGGGTTTCGGCGTAAACTCGGTTGCCCTATACCTGCTGATGCAGGATTTAGAAATGGAGTTTGAGGCGGTGTTT